>Ga0209491_10000206_pt1 | contig 113960 bp, 106 predicted proteins | sample BON02_FD_187213 | JGI IMG/M metagenome (GOLD analysis project Ga0209491, IMG submission 187213) | Freshwater microbial communities from Lake Bonney liftoff mats and glacier meltwater in Antarctica - BON-02 (SPAdes) (version 2) | ecosystem: Environmental > Aquatic > Freshwater > Ice > Glacier... | reverse complement strand
AAAATCAAACCGAACCATCAAACCCGTTCAACGTCCCGCAATACATTCGGGCTCGATACTGCAAACGCTATCAAAAGACTTGGGACAAAACAGGGGTGCCGATCCTCAGATGTTGACGGACGTAACAAAGAAGTTACAGGTCGGCAATCGCTCGCATTTGATCGATGGAGCTCAGTTGTTGAAAACGGCGTCACCGTCCCCTCATTGCCGGGTGTATGAGCGTGGAGTCGTCCACCCCTTTCTATACGAACTGCCCCTTATCTGCGAGACGCTGATCGATGTAGTGGTTCATAGGAAGTCAGCAGCAATTGACGCCACGTCTACTGAGGAATGACATGTATATAGTCGTCGAAACATTTCAGCCGTTAGGCGAACCGTCCTCTGCGAGCCTTCGTGTGCGTCCCGGTCCGGTCAGCGGTCAGCGGTCAGCGGTCAGCGGTCAGCGGTCAGCGGTCAGCGGTCAGCGGTCAGCGGTCAGCGGTCAGCGGTCAGGGCTATGGTCCGGACGTACGCGTCGAATGCTCCAGGGCTACCCAGAGACAACAACTTGGCCTTGGCCTGCTCGACCACATCAGCCAGGACGGTCGGCAATCGCGACCGACAAAGCCGTAATACCTGCGCGTGCAAGCGACTCCGCTCAGCGCAACGCACCGAGCGAATTGGCGATGCGCTCAGCGCAGCCCAGCCCAAACGCGGTCGGCTTCAGCGCCGGCGTCCGGTCGAAGACCTCCGTGATGCCCAGCCTGTGCGCAGCGATGCGCTTGCCGTAGCACACCAGGTGCTCGATCGAGGTCATGGCAAAGACAATGCCAGGCAGTACTTCGCGATACACCGCCTCAGCCTCAGCCTCGCATCCGGCGCGCATGAGGTCGAACACCCGCGACTGCCGATCGAGAAAATCCACGCCAGGTACCATGCCGGCGCAGCCGGCGCGCAGGTTGTCAGTGAGCTCCAGCCCGGCCCGCCCGTTAAAGACTGCGAGCTCGCCGTCGGTGCGTTCGATGACCTCCCGGATTGCCAGCACCGGTCCTTCTCCCTTGAGCACCGTGAAGTTGGCATGGTTTCTCGCGAGCACGGCGATGCCATCGACGCTTAGGCCGACCCCGATGTATTCGGGCGCGTTCTGGATCGCCAGTGTCATGTCGAGCCGGTCCATGATCGAGCCGAAGAAGTTCAGTGGCGCCGCATCGCCGGTGCCGAGCGATCGCGGCGGCTGCAGGATCAGCCACTGCGCGCCATAGTCCTTTGCGTGGCGGCCTGACGCGATCTGCTGCTCTGGCGTTTCACCGAACACGGTCACCGCCAGCGGCAGCCGTCTGTCCAGGTCGGCCGCGACCCACTCGACCAGCGTATGGCGTTCGGCCTCGGTCAACTTCGACACTTCGGTGGCAAGTCCGAGCACTGCCACGCCGTGGGCGCCGTTGGCGACGCAGGCATCGACCTGGCGGCGGACGGCCGCACGGTCCAGAGCGCCATCACGATCAAAAAAAGCGTAAAGCATCGGATAAATGCCGGCGGGACGGGGCTGTGCAGACATGTGGACTCCAGAGTTGGGACGCCGCTGGCCGCCAGGAACCAGCGGAGCCATTTTCCATTACACATGGCCATACCCTGACCCGCGCCGGCAATTTCCCCGATGAATTGGCAAGCGATCGCGTTACCGGCCCCCGTGCTGGCGCTGCAAGCCGCGTCGCCAGTGATTCCGCCCGACGAGATCGTGGCGGCGCTGCGCAGATTCGACAACAGCTCCAGGACATCGCCGACGAAGTTCGCCGACGAGGTTAACGAAGCCAGCGCAGGCGCGGATGCTTGCGTGGTTATCGCGAGTCAACGAACGAATCACTGGAGCCGAATAGACCGGATGTCCAGCGCGAAGGTGCCCGCCTGCCGACCCGCGATGATGAGGCCCACCTGGCGTATTCGGGCGGGATCGAGTGTCGGCGAACCGGGTACCTCGCGGCCCCGGAAGGTAGCCTGGAATGCCTGCAGCGGAAGACGGATCGCATGCCACTCGTTTGCTGTTGGCGTGAACTCGGCCTGGTAGCTCGGCGCGTCGAAGGCAACGTCAGTGAGCAGGCTCAGCTTGAAGTGCCTGCCGTCACCTCGGGCTTCGATCACGCAATCGACAGCGCCGTCCATGCCGAGTGGCCCCACCTCGCTGCGTACCGAGGCAAAGCCGCCGTTCTGCTCAAGCGAGACCTCGCCCTCGAAGACCGCGTGGCCAGCGGGATCGCACCGAAGTCGGCTGCGCGAGACGCCGCCCATGACACGGTCGTCGATGGGGTGCCAGCCCCGTACAGCGCGGTGGTCGCCGAAGTCAAACAGCAGCTTGGCCATCGTGCTTTTGATGTGTGTGTTGACTGGCAGGGGCGACGTATCGAATCACCATGGCAGTTCTGTTCCGTCGTAGTTGAAGAACCGCCCGCTATGCTGGGATGTCAGTGCATCGAATAACTTCTGCTGCCCCGCCACAGACGCATCAACGGTGACCAGCGCGCCCCGACCACCCATACGGGTCTCAACCCATCCCGGATGCAGCGCCACAGCGATCACACCGCGCGACTTAAGATCATTGGAGACGTTCCTGGCCACCATGTTGAGCGCGTTCTTGCTGAGCCGGTACTCATACGACCCACCCGAGCTGTTGTTTCCGATTGAACCCATCTGGCTCGACTGGAAGGCGACCAGCTTGCGGTCTGACAACGTGATGTTGTAGATCAGCGCCTCCACAAGCTTCAAGGGCGCCAGCGCGTTTACCCGGATCAGGTCCAGCACGCCATCGACATGAATGTTGCCCAACGACTGGCCGGACTCGCCGATTGCACCGGCATTGGCCAGGAGTAGGTCGATGGGGGTGTCGGCAAGGGCAGCTTTCAACTTTTCCGGAGCGTCACTTTCATTGGCGTCATAGGGCAGCACGGTGAACTTGCCAGGGTGCGCATGGGTGAGAGCGTGAAGGTCATCGGCACTCTCTGGCGAACGGGCGGTGGCAAAGACCTCGATGCCTCTTTCCGCGAATCGACGCGCATGCCCCAGGCCGATACCCCGATTCGCTCCGGTGATCAAGACGGTCTTCATACGTAAGTCCTTTCAAGCCGCAATGTGGTGGGCGCGATGATGGCTTCAAAAGCATTCATCACGATCATCTAGTCCAAGAAAAGCCAACAGCTGACGCTCAACCATTCTGCATTCTTTGAACAACAAGGAGTTTGATCGCTGCGCGCTGACCGGGATCAGATCGATCAGAATCCGATGTCCTTGGCCTTGGCCTTGGCCATGGCTGCATGCTTCTCATCCGACAACATCGGGTGTCCAAGTGATGCCGCATTCTCTAGGCATAGGTCTACGTCGGTCAAACGCTGGGCCTCGGTCAGCATGACCTCCCGGCGCTCAACAAGCAGACCGTTGAGCTTGACCCGCAGCGCGACCGCCGCGATCATTGCCGCGCCGTTGTCCTTGGACTTCGACACCTGCAACGGGTCGGCCGCTTCCAGCATCGCCTCATGCAACCCGTATCGTAACTGCTGAACCACGAGTGCCAGAAGCGCAACGACCCTCACCCTCACATCGCTTTTTTTAATCAAAATATGCGCCCGATTTTGCATGGTCGCGGGTTTCATCCTCCACAAAGGCATCTCTATGACCGACAACCTCGCCAGCATCGCCCGCAGTCGCAACCCATGTGAGCACTTCGGCGGGCAGATCCCCAGCCGGATCGATAGCCGGCGCACATGGATCTATCGGTGGTGCCTGCGGGCGCGGCAGTTGTCCACCAAGCCCCGCAAGGGGCGCGCGCACTGGGGCCAAATGGTGCCGGCCAGGATGGCGCCGATGGCGTGGACCAGGGGTCCACCGTGTGCGCCGACCTGACCGCGCTGCGCGACACGCACACTATGATCCAGCAGCCCGAGCTCGTGGCCTCAACAAATTGGCAGGTCGAGAGTTCACTGGGATTGCCGAACCTCCAGTCATCGCCTCTGCATCTGGCGCCAATTCACACCCCTCCCGGCAACACCGCCGCCAATGCCTCGCGCATCCAGCGCGCGATCAACTGCTGCCGCTGTCGCGGCATGCGCGCGTCGGTTGACGCCACGCTGATCGCCGCTATCGGCTGGTCATGTTTGTCACGCACCGCAATACCGACCGCCATCACACCCTGTGTCGCATGGTTACCGATCAGGGACCAGCCGCGTTCACGCGTGGCGCGCACCAGCAGGTTCATGCGTTCGGGGGTCATGCCACCGTAAGCGCCGAGCGCGGGTGTGTTGGCAGCCACCACAGCAACGCATTCCTGCTCGGAAAGAGCTGACAACAAGGCCAGGCCTGCGGCACCCACACCCAGCGGCTGGCGCGTCCCGACCTGAATGGCCAGTACCTGTACCGGGTGGCTGCCGACGTGGCGAGCGATGCAGGTCGACAAAGGACCATCGCGCAGAATCGCAAACGCCGCATCGCCGCTGGCAGCACTGATGCGGGCCAGTACCGGCTGCAGGCGAATAGCCGCATTCGGCGTTCCGCGCGACTGCGCCATGCGGGCGAGAAGGAGCGGGCCCGGTGCATACCGGAAGCGGCCTGACTGCATCACATAACCACGCCCGACCAGCGTGGCTATCAGACGGTGGACGGTGGCACGCTCCAGCCCGACTGCGCGACACAGGTCAACCACGCGCAGGCCGTCACTGCCAGCCTCCAGCACAGCATCGAGCAGACTCAGTCCGCGGCCCAAGGTGCGGCAACCGGCGTCGTCGGCAACAGCGCGCCGGCCGGGCCTGGCAGGCTGTGGATCAATCAATTCGTCCACCTGACGGACGATCGTATTCGTGTGTTTTACAGGCATTCGCAAGAATTTCAGGGTCGACGAAGCAATCCGTAGTGTGCCGCATCACGGTAAAGCGCCATCGAACAACCGGCTTTTTCAAACCCACAAGAGACAAACCCCATGACGATTCAGCCTACCCCCTCCCGCCGCCGCCTGCTCGCCGTGGCAGCCACGCTGGTATGCAGCGCCGCCCTGCCCCTGCAGGCCCAGACCAGCGGCAACTGGCCGAACAAGCCCATCAAATTGGTGGTCGGTTATGCGGCCGGCGGAGCCACCGACGTGCTGGCGCGTCTGGTGGCGGTAAAGCTCAGCGAGTCGCTGGGTCAGTCGGTCATCGTTGACAACCGGTCTGGCGCCAACAGCAATGTGGGCGCAGCCATCGTGGCTCGCGCACCCGCGGACGGCTACACGCTGTTCATGTTCTCGATTGCCAACACCATCAACGCAACGCTGTACGACAAACTGGACTACGACCCGCAAAAAGACTTTGCCCCGATCGGCCTGGTTGCCAAGGTGCCCAACATCATGGTCGTCAATCCCTCGCTACCGATCCGCAGCGTGGCCGACTATGTGAAATACGCCAAAGAGTCGAAGGACGGCATCACGTTCGCATCGTCGGGCAGTGGTTCGTCCATCCACCTATCGGGCGAGATGTTCAAGATGTACGCCAAGCTCAACATGCTGCACGTGCCGTATAAGGGCAGTGCGCCGGCCGTGACGGACCTGATCGGCGGCCAGGTGCAGTCGATGTTCGACAACGCGCCGTCGGCTATGCCGCACGTGAAGGGCGGACGCCTGCGCGCAATCGCCGTCACCAGCGCCACCCGCTCGCCGCTGTTGCCCGAGGTGCCCACCATCGCCGAATCAGGCTTCCCTGATTTTGACGTGCAGTCCTGGTTCGGTCTGACCGCGCCGGCAGCCACACCCAAACCCATCGTCGATCGTCTGAACGCTGAACTGCAGAAGGTCCTGGCGATGGAGGACGTGCAAAAGCGTCTGCTTGACCTTGGCGCTAGCCGCGCACCGGGCACGGCCGCTGACATGGACGCCTTCATTGCCGCCGAGGTCAAGCGCTGGCGTGAGGTGGTGAAAGCCTCCGGCGCTATCGCCGGCTGAGGCCCGGAGCCGTCTGGCGATGTATCCGATCGACTTCTTCTGGCGTGCAGCCCGGCGTTGGCCGGCAAACACCGCCATCGACGCGCCCGAGGGCCTGATCCGCTACGACACCCTGGCCGATCGGGTATCGGCACTGGCGGCAGCACTGCTCGCCATCGACCCGACGCCGCAAAGCCGGGTCGGCATCTGCGCCGGCAACAGCGCGGACCACATCACCGCCCTGCTGGCGGTGCTGGCCTGCGGCAAGGTCTGGGTGCCGCTGAACCCCAAGAGCACACGCCATGAGGTGCGGCGCATCGTCGACGCCACCGAGCCGTCGACCCTGGTGCTGGACGCCGCCTGTGCCCCGCTGCTCGAAGGCGCGCCCGGCACGCGTATTCATACCGGTGCCGATGCCGGCGGTGACGGCATCGCCGACATGGCCACACTGCTGGCACGGCATGCCAGTGCGGCGCAACCGGTGTTCGACCAGCCGCCGGACGCGACGCAGGCGATCAAGTTCACCGGCGGGACCACCGGCGCCCCCAAGGGGGTGATGCAACCCTACCGCGCCTGGCTGGCCAACATCACGAACCAGATTCACTTCTGGGGGTTCGACGAACACGAGCGCTACATCGTCGCTGCGCCGGTGACCCATGGCACGTCGACCTACATTCTTCCGATCCTGGCGCAAGGCGGTTGCCATGTGGTGCTCGCCGAGTCGGGGGCAGAGGCGGTGCGCTGTGCGTTCCGCGACCGGCGCGGCACCGTGTGCTTCATGCCACCCACGCTAGCCTACATGCTGATGGCGTTACCCGAAACGTCGCGCACCGACTATCCGCACCTGCGCCGGCTCATCTACGGCGGGGCGCCGATGCCACCCGAAAAAATCCGCGAGGTACGCCGATTCTTCGGCCCGGTACTGGGCACCACCTACGGCCAGACCGAGGCGCCGCAGATCCTCACTGTGATGTGCCCGGAAGACTTCGACGACGAGCAGAACTGGGCTGCCGTGGGCAGGACCACCTGGTTCAGCGACGTCGCCATCATGGGGCCCGACGGCCGGCTGCTGCCCATCGGCGCGGTGGGCGAAGTGGTTGCGCGTGGCGACCTGCTGATGAGCGGCTACTGGCGGCTGCCCGAGAAAACCGCTGAGACCTTGGTCAATGGCTGGCTGCACACCGGCGACCGCGGCCTGATCGATGCGCGCGGTTACCTCTACCTGAAGGACAGGCTCAAGGACATGGTGATCACTGGCGGCTTCAACGTTTACCCGGTGGACGTTGAGAATGCGCTGGGCCAACACCCGGCCGTGCATGAATGCGCGGTGTTCGGTGTGCCCGACGACAAATGGGGCGAGACCGTACAGGCGGCCGTGCAGTTGCGCCCGGACGCACACGTCACCGAAGCCGAGCTGATCGCATTTGTGCGCGAACGGCTGGGGCCGGTGCAAACGCCCAAACACATCCACTTCCACACCAGCCTGCCGCGTTCACCAGTCGGCAAGGTGCTGAAAGGCGCGGTGCGGGAACAAGCCATGACCGCGGCGCAAAAGCAGCCGGCAAACACAGCGACAACATGAAAGGAAGCCCTATGAGCACAACAACACGCAACAACACTGCAAGCTCCGCCACCCCACCGGTGACGCGGCTGTGCACCCATACGCTGACCAGCCTGCACTATGGCAATGCGGACCTGGTCGAGGATCTGATGGGCAAAAAGACTTTTACCGAAGTGATGCTGATGCAGATCCTCGGGCGCACGCCGCGCCCCGTAGACCTGCGCATCACCGACGTGGTGCTGATCGTGTTGATGGAACACGGCATGACACCCAGCGCCATTGCTACGCGCCTGATCTACATGAGCGCACCCGAGAACTTGCAAGGTGCGGTCGCCGCCGGTTTGCTGGCTGTAGGAAGCTCGTTTGTCGGCACCATGGAAAACTGCTCGCAACTGCTCGATCGCATCTGTGCCGCACAGGATCCCAACGCTGAGGCGCTTGCCATCGTGCAGCACTACAAGAGCCTGAAAAGCCCGGTTCCTGGTTTCGGCCACCATCTGCACAAGCCAGTCGATCCGCGCGCCTACAAGCTGCTCGAGATGAGTCGCGCCGAACCCGACCTGCAGGGGGACAAGGTCCGAGCGCTGGAGCAACTGTCAGCCGCAGTGGACCAGGTGGCAGGCAAGCCCATCACCATCAACGCCACCGGCGCCGTGGCCGCGCTGCTGGGTGAAATCGGCGTACCCAGCACCGTGATGCGCGGCTTCGCCGTGATTTCACGCGCCGCGGGTCTGGTAGCCCATGTTGTCGAGGAACAGAACAGCCCGTCGGGTCGCTTCATCTGGGACACGATCGAACACGCGATTCCGTTTGTCAGCGTCGACAACGAAGGAAAAACCGCATGACGGACAAAACACAACATTCGAACGCGACACGCGAGACGGCTTTGGTCACCGGTGGCAGCCGCGGCATCGGCCGGGCGGTGGTCGAGCGACTGATCGCAGACGGCCTGCATGTCGTGAATTTCGACGTCAATGCGCCCGCCGGTGAGGTCGGCCGACACGAGAGTTTCACGCGCGTCGATGTGTCCGATGAAGCGGCATTGCGCTCTGCATTGGCGCAGGCTGTGGCCGCTCGGTGCATCACGCGGCTGGTCAATAACGCCGGCATCGTGCGGCCGGCATCGATCGATCACACCACCACAGCCGATCTGCAGGCGGTGATGGCGGTCAACGTGATGGCGTCCATTGTCTGCGTACAGGCGTTGCTGCCGGTCATGCGTGCGGCGCGCTTCGGACGCATCGTCAAGATCTCGAGCCGCGCCGCGCTGGGCAAGGGCGAACGTATCTCCTATGCATCGAGCAAGGCCGCCATACATGGATTGACCCGCACGCTGGCGCTGGAAGTAGCGGCAGACGGCATCACGGTCAACGCGATTGGCCCGGGGCCCATTGCCACCGAGCTGTTCGACCGGGTGAACCCACCCGGCGCCCCGCAGACCCAGCGCATTCTGGACACGATCCCGCTGCGACGCATGGGGACCCCCGACGACATCGCGCACCAGGTGGCTTCGTTCCTCGACGCCCGCGCCGGTTTCACCACCGGCCAGGTGATCTACGTCTGTGGCGGAATGACGGTTGGATTGGCGCCGTGAGCATGAACAGGCCAAGCGCCTTGCCCACCGACCTGAGCGGCCGTGTCGTGTTCGTGGCCGGCGCCGGCTCGGCCGGCCCGGGCTGGAGCATCGGCCGCGCGTCCAGCGTTACCTACGCGCGCCAGGGAGCACAGGTATGTGTGGTCGACCGTGACCCGACCTCGGCTGCAGAGACGACGGCGCTGATCCATGCCGAAGGTGGTGCCGCCAAGACCTTCGTCGGCGACGTTGCCATCGACGCCGATGTGACACGGCTTTTTGCCGAGGCACGTGACCATTTTGGTGGGATCGACGTGCTGCACCACAACGTGGGAATCGGCAAGACCGGTGGTCCGATGGAGACCAGCGCCGAAGATCTGGACCGCATCTACAGCGTCAATGTGCGCAGTATGTTGCTGGCGATGCAGCAGGTGCTGCCCGGCATGGTGGAGCGCGGGCGAGGCGCCATCATCGCCATCTCGTCAGTGGCCGGCATGCGGTACCTGGGTTACCCGCACCTGGCTTATGGTGTGACCAAGGCCGCGGTGGCGCAACTGACGCGTCAGGTGGCCCAGCAGTATGCACCGCATGGCGTGCGCGCCAACACCGTGGTGCCGGGGCTCATCGACACGCCACGTATCGCCACCACCGTGGCCAGGATGTTCAGCGACACCGGTCTGGACGATGCCCGCCAAGCCCGCGCACGTCAGGTGCCCATGGGTCGCATGGGAACAGCCTGGGATGTGGCCCACGCCTGCGCCTTTCTGGCGTCAGACGCGGCGGCTTACATTACCGGCACTGAGCTGTTGGTCGACGGGGGAATCACGGGCAAGTTCGTCTGAGTTGTTGCAGGCCCTCAACATGCCTGCCGCATCGCATTGACCAGATCAGACACGATTGCCGCCTTGGGCGAATTGCGCAGCCAGGCCAGCCCGACCGGTGGAAGGCTCCATAACAAAGGTTGCGGCAACATGACGGCGGCGCCGGTATCGGCGACAGACTGCGCCACGTCGCGTGGCAGCACTGTGACGCCGCGCGGCAGGTTCGACAACGCATGTGCAATGGCGCGCACCGCGTAGGCTTCGACCAGCGGCAGGGGTGCGCGCTGGCCGGCGGCGGCAAATGTGCTGTCAATCAACTGGCGGATGGGTGTGTTGATCGGGGGCAGTATCCAGTCCATGTCAGCCAGTTGGGTGATCTCCAATGACTTGCGCCGGGCCAACGGAACTGCGCTGGGTTTTGCCACTACCAGATGCGCCTGCTGGTGATACAGGAGCTCCTGCACCAGATCATCCGCGCCCACGTCCTGCGTGAAGCGACAGATCGCACAGTCGAGCGTGTGGTGTCGGATGGCTGCGATCAGGTTCAGTGTGGTGTCTTCATGCGCCAGCAGTGCGACGCGGGGTTGGAGTGCAAAAAGATGGCGCCAAGCAGCATCCAGGGCGGGGCCTGAGACGTAAGGGATAACTCCCACCCGCAGCCGACCTTGGCGTCCGGCCTGTACGCCCTCAAGCTCCATGCGCAAGGCCTGGTTGTCGGCTGCCGCGAGTCGTGCCCGCGCGATCACCAAGTCGCCCGCGGGTGTCGGTTCAAGGCCGCGTCCTGTGCGCAGGAACAGTGGCGTCATGAAGATGTCTTCGATATCCGCCAGTGCCCGCGTCACGGTGGGCTGGCTCAGCGACATGCTCTCCGCCACACGCGTGACCGACCGCAGTCGATCGATTGCCAAAAGCAAGGCGTAGTGACGCATCTTGAGCCGGCTTTCGAGCCGTTGCGCAAATGAATCCGGCGGATAGGTCATGGTCATAAATGGTATAGCAATAAATGCATGCATTCATTCAATAACATGCTTTTTAAGCTATCTGTCTTCAGTAAACTGGATTCCAGGCTCTTGATCAACTGACGGCATGACAGCATTCACCACACGCCCTGAAATCATCGGCACCCACGGGGTGGCGGCCTCGACGCACTGGTTGGCATCGCAGACGGCGATGTCCGTGCTCGAGCGCGGCGGTAACGCGTTCGATGCGGCTGTCGCTGGTGGATTCGTGTTGCAGGTTGTCGAGCCGCATCTCAACGGGCCGGGTGGCGAGGTTCCGATCCTGTTGTGGAGCGAGCGTGAGCGGCGGATGTCGTCGATCTGCGGGCAGGGACCTGCCCCGCAGGAAGCCTCGGCCAGTGCCTTTCGGCGCATGGGTTTCGAGCAGGTGCCTGGCATCGGTTTGTTGCCGGCAACGGTGCCAGGCGCATTTGCCGCATGGTTGACGATGTTGCGGGACCATGGCAGTTGGTCATTGGCGGATGTGCTGGCCCCGGCGATGGCTTATGCCCGCGATGGCTTTCCGCTGGTTGCGCGCGCCGTGCAGGCCATCGTGGCGGTACAGGATCTTTTCCGTCAGCAATGGACGTCCTCAGCCGATGTCTGGCTGCCCGGTGGCGCCCTGCCAACGCCAGGCGCTTTGTTTCAGCAGCCCCGACTGGCCGCCACCTACGAACGTCTGCTGCGCCAGGCCCAGACCGACGCAGAGGGTCGCTGTGCGCAGATCGACGCGGCTATCCGCATCTGGCAAGAGGGATTCGTTGCGCGTGAGATCGATACGTTTTATCGGACGGCGCCGGTGCAGGACACCAGCGGGCAGAAAAACGCAGGCTTGCTGCGTTACGACGACATGGCCCGATGGAGGCCCGCTACCGAAACGCCGCTGACGCTGGCGTTTGGCCGTTACACAGTTGCCAAGTGCGGATTCTGGAGCCAGGGGCCGGCGTTTTTGCAGCAACTGGGCATGCTGCGCCATGCGCAGCTGGACCAGCACGCGCCTGACTCGGCGGGCTTCGTACATCGGATTGCCGAGGCTGCCAAGCTGGCCATGGCAGACCGACTGGCCTGGTATGGGTGCGCACCCGGTCGCGACCTTGACGCGCAGGCCCTGCTGCTGTCGGACCCGTACCTGAAAGCCCGCTGGTCCGAAGTCGCCGCGCAGGCGTCCATGGAGATTCGTCCCGGGTCGCCTGGTGGTCGGACACCGCGTTTGCCCGATCTCGATGTCGCGCGCCGGACACTGCTGGTGGCCGACACCCGGTTTGGCATCGGCGAGCCGACGTTTGCAAGCCTGCCGCCGGTGCGCGAATGGGCAGAGCGGGAAGTGTTTGTCGGTGACACCTGCCACATCGATGTCATCGACCGGAACGGCAATATGGTGTCAGCCACGCCTTCAGGAGGCTGGCTGTCGTCGAGCCCGGTGATTCCGTCACTGGGATTCGCGATCAATACTCGGCTGCAGATGACATGGACCGACGAAGGCTTGCCGAACACCGTCACGGCCGGTGTGCCACCATGCACCACCTTGTCGCCGTCGCTGGCATTGCGTGATGGCGAGCCCTACATGGTGTTCGGCACGCCCGGTGGGGACCAGCAAGACCAATGGTCGACCGCGTTTTTCCTGCGCCATGTGGTGCACGGGATGAATTTGCAGCAGGCCATCGACACGCCGGCCTGGCATGTAGACCACTTCCCGTCATCGTTCTGGCCGCGTGCGACGACCCGAAACCGGCTGACGCTGGAGTCGCGCTTTGCGCCGGAACAGATCGATCTGCTGCGGGCCGCCGGTCACGATGTGAAAGTCGGCGAGCCATGGTCGGAAGGCCGGCTCTCGGCTTGCAGCCGCGAGCACGACTCCCGCGGCCGCTTAGTGTTACGCGCCGCCGCCAATGCACGTGGCATGCAGGGCTATGCCGTAGGTCGATGACACATTTGCAGCCTGTTTTTATTTTTCACCCACTATTGGAGCCCCAACCATGAACTCTCGTATTCGCCGCGGTCTCACCGCAACTGCATTGCTCAGTGCCAGTTTCTTTGCCAGTGCGGCCTACCCTGATGCCCCGATCAGGCTGGTCGTGCCATGGGCACCCGGCGGGTCAACCGACATACTTGCGCGTACGCTGGCCGAACAACTGAGCAAGTCGATGGGGCAGACGGTGCTGGTCGACAACAAGCCGGGCGCCTCCGGCAACATCGGCTCAAACTTCGTTGCCAAGGCAAAACCGGACGGCTACACCTTGCTGGTGGGTTCGATGAGCACCCACGCGATGAATCCCGCCTTGATGCCGGCAATGCCGTTCAAGGGAGTGGAAGACTTCACGCCAATTGCGCAGATGGCCAACGTGGTCAATACGCTGGTGGTGAACGCGTCTCTCCCGGTCAAGACCGTGGACGAACTGGTGACTTATGCCAAGGCCAACCCTGGCAAGCTCAACTATGCATCAGCCGGCCCGGGTTCGACCAATCACCTGAGTGCGGTCCTTTTCGAGAAGGCGGCTGGCATCCAGATGCTGCACGTCCCTTACAAAGGGGGTGCGCCCGCGGTAGCGGATACTGTTGGAAACCAGACGCAGGTATTGTTTTCGGCTGGTACTCAGACCTTGCCGCATGTGAAGTCGGGCAAGTTGCGGCTGCTGGCGGTGACCGAGGCCAAGCGTTCCACATTGCTGCCAGATGTGCCGACGGTGGGCGAGTCCTTGGCCGGTTACCAGCTCGGGGTCTGGTACGGTCTCTTCGGTCCGGCCAATATGCCCAAAGATCTGGTCGAGCGATTGAACGCTGCTACCAACCAGGCCATGAACAATCCCGAGGTGCGCAGTCGCATGGACAGCATGGGCGTCGAAGTGGTGAACGCGACTGCCGCACAATTTGCCACGGTGTTGCGCGAAGACGCAGATCGCTACGGCAAGCTCATTCGCGAACTCGGCATCAAGAATGAGTGACCCGCAAGCACCCGCCGCTTTTGCCGACGGTGTGTGCCTGCCTGGAGCTGCGTGTATCGCCTTGTGCGAAGCTTTGCCGAGGGCGGCCGACCTCGATTCGGCGATGCACATCGTCGAAGGCGTACGCCACGACTTGCTTGGCGACGGATTGTTGACCGTCAATATGCGCATCGCGCCAGCGGCGGAGATACCCAACGACCAGGTCGTCTTGCAGCGTGCCTGGTCGTCCGATCCCCTGGCCTATCCACCAGGAGGGCGCAAGCACAAAATCATGACTGAATGGTCAAGACAACTGTTGCAGAACGGACAGGTGTATGTGGGTGAGGGCGACGTCGATCTGGCGCAGGCTTTCGATGATCATGCCTTGATCACCTCCTTGGGTCTGCATTGCGTTGTCAACGTTCCGCTACTGGACAAAAATCGGAACTGTTTTGCCACATTCAATGTGCTCGGCCGACGCACTTTCTGGCGGGACGACGAGGTACTGCTGGTGCGCCTGCTGGCCACTTTGGCGGCGCCAGCAATACAGCGGGCTGTCCGACATGCGTCCATGGCAGTGAGCGCGACCGCGCGTTTATCCGAGGTGCATGCGCCGACGCCAAATTGACCCTGGATCACATCGGAGTCGTTCTCAACACGCTGCATCAGTTCGTCGGCACTTATTGCTGAGGTCAGCGGTGGCGGCCCTGCTGGAAACAGCCAATATGCCGCAGGCTGCTCCATGGACTGGTCTGGCGACGTTGTCACGCAGTTTGAGTACATTACGTTGGCCGGCGCAATTCCTGCCCCGGGACGGTCGAAACACACAAAAAGGAAATCCGCATTTATGCCAACCATCTACGAGAAGAGAACGTACTCCGTGACTGTTGGTCAGATGTCCGAAGTGATTCGGTTGTATTCGACACTCGGATACCCTGCTTTGGAAGCTGGTGGTTTCAGCAAAAATCTGGTTGGATACTTCACGTCTGACACGGGTGAATTGCATCAACTTATCCATCTGTGGCGTTTCGACAGTGACGAGGACCGAAGGGAATTCTGGAAGCGGCTCTTCGGGGACAAAGACTTCATGGCATTTGCAGGGCAGCTTCGGCCACTGCTCAAGTCCCAAAGCAACCAGCTACTTCTGGCGGCACCTTGGGGTCCGAAGCCATAGCTGCACGCTGGCCATAGCATTTCCCGACCGAGCCGCGCAAGTGGCGCTGGCCCGTCACGCAAGCGGAGCGCCGCAGCGGGTCAGGTGGGAACTGGAAACGCGCAGGGCCCTGGTGCGACTTTGCGGATGGCGGGTCTGTTGCCGGTCGCCGACAACGCATCAAGAAATCCGCACCAGGCAGGCATCTGTGCCAAATTGCCGTTGCTGCCAATCGACACAAGCCGCTTTGTGATCGCCACGGCGCGGCTGCGCCAGGCCTGGTTCCGCCCGGCTCTATCCGCGCTGGGCCGTCTGGAAAGACCGCTTGCTGGCGCAGGTGCGCGCATCGGCGACCGGGCGCACGGCGACAATGGGCGCGCTCGATGCGCTATTGACGCACCACGATCCGCACACCATGACCCAACCCAACGTCCCGCGCCATATTCTGCCTGTGGTCGTGATCGCGCAGTTCGCCGGCACGTCGCTTTGGTTTGCGGTGAACGCGGTCATGCCCGATCTGCAGCGCGAATTGGGCTGGGCCACGTCAGCGGTGGGCACGCTCACCGCGTCGCTGCAATTGGGTTTCATCATCGGCACCTTGGTGTTTGCCCTGCTCGCCATTGCCGACCGCTTCGCGCCGCGCCGCGTGTTCCTGCTCTGCGCCCTGGCGGGCGCGGCCTGCACCGTCGGCGCCTGGGCCATGGTGCGCAACTACGAGGCCTTGATGGCCTGGCGCTTTGCCACCGGCTTCTTCCTGGCCGGCATCTATCCGGTGGGCATGAAGATCGCCGCGCAGTGGTACACCGAGGGGCTGGGTGGCGCACTCGGCCTGCTGATTGGCGCCCTGGTGCTGGGCTCGGCCAGCGCCCACGCGCTGCGTGCGCTGAGCGGGTCCCTGCCCTGGCCAACGTTGATGCTGGGCGTGGCTGCACTGGCCGCCGCTGGTGGGCTGCTGCTGTTCTTTGGCACCAGCGACCCACCCAACGCCCACCCGCACGTGACCACGCTGCAATGGCGCGCACTGGCCACGCTGTGGACCGACGCCCGCGTGCGCGCTTCGGTGCTGGGCTACTTTGGCCACATGTGGGAGCTCTACACGATGTGGGTGATGGTGCCGTTGATCCTGGCTACGCGTCTGCACGGCACGGCCCTGTCCTGGACCGCCTTCTGGGTGCTGGGTGCCGGTGCACTGGGCTGCGCCGGTGGCGGCTGGTTCGCGCAGCGATGGGGCAGCGCACGTGTGGCTTCCAGCCAGCTGGTGGTCAGCGGGCTCTGCTGCCTGGCCACCCCCTGGGCGCTGGAGGCGAACGCGGTGCTGTTCTACGGCTGGCTGCTGCTATGGGGCATCACCGTCGCGGGCGACTCGCCGCAGCTCTCTACCCTGACCGCGCGCAACGCACCCAGGCAAGCGGTAGGCAGCGTGCTCACGCTCACCAACAGCATCGGGTTTGCCATCTCGATCGTGAGCATCCTGCTGTTTGTGTCGCTGGCCGAAACGGTGGCGCTGGGTGCGCTACTGCCCTGGCTGGCCATCGGGCCCGCGCTGGGCCTGTGGGCGCTGCGCAGCCTGGTGGGCGAAGAAATAAGCCTGTCACCCGCCTGACCCCGCCAATGCAAGCCTTCGATCCGCTCAGGCGCGTGGCGCGGCGAGGCAATGGCGGCGGCGCTGACCTACGCGCCCTGAGAGGCTGCATCACCCCAAATTCTCCGCGCCCAGCGCGTAGAAGCCAACGCCGGCAGGCACACGGACCGGAAGAATCAAGACAGCTTTGGCCCGGCGGCCACAACACCGACTTGCCCTATGGCTTACCCAACCAGTCGAGTACTAACCGCGTCACCTGCGCAGGCTGTTCGCGGTGCAAAAAATGCCCCGCGCCGGTGACGAGTTCAAAGCGGTACTCGTCGCTGAAGTATGGCGCCTGATTGGTCATCAGTTCGGCGCGTAAATCGTCTGCGCCGCACAGTGCGAGCGTCGGTACCGAGATCGTGCGTTCCATCGCGCGGCGCAAACCCTCCAGAGCCGGATCCATTTTTTGCGTGTCAAACATGGCGCGGTAGTAGCCCAGTGTTGCTGCCAGCACACCGGGTTGTTGGAGCATCTGCTTGATGCTGGCAATGTGCGCCGCGTCGCTGTAGCCGGGGGAGGTCCAATAGGTCCAGAGGTAGTCGATGAAGGCAAAGTCGTTTTCAGCCAGCGCTTTTTCAGGCAGATGCGGAAGCTGAAAGAACCACCAATGAAACGAGCGCTGCACATGCGTGGGCAGCAGCAAGCTCTTGTTCACCTCGGCCGGGTGCGGCACCGCCATAACGACGGCGCGACGCACCAGCTCGGGGTGCGCGGCCAGCACGGCATAGGTCGTGATCGCGCCCCAGTCCTGGCCCACGAGGTGCACGGGTGCGCCACCACCCAGCGAACCAATCAGCGCGGCGACATCGCTCACCAGTGTGGCCTTGTCGTAGTAGCCGTCCAGCGGAATTTGGGTGGGTGGATAGCCGCGCAGAAACGGCGCGACGACGCGGTAACCCGCAGCGGCAAGAGCCTCCATCTGGTGGCTCCAGGTGTGTGCTGTGTCCGGAAAACCGTGCAGCAGAACCACCAGCGGACCCTCGCCCTGCTCAAGGTAGGCAAATTCAAGGCCGTTGGCGGAGATGTAGTTCATGATGGTTGTGAGGTTTAATTCGCAGAGAACACAGCGCTTTCAGGGTTGGCGTTTGATAGGACAGGCGGTGCCAGGCGGCAGTCGATATCTGACTGGACCATTTATACATGCAGGGGGGTTGATGCTCGCTGGAATCGAGACCATGCACATGATCAAGAAGGGGCCGTCGCACCGCCTTGGTCGAAAGGTCATGTCTGCAGTTGACCAGTTCGACAGCCTGGCGTTCTGATCTCGCATTGCCATCGCCACTTTTCTACGCCTCTTGCACGTTATTGCGACAGAGTCCCGAGACCTGCACGACCGACCGGCGGCGGCAAGCCAATAGTCATCGCGGTCATGCGCGACGCACCACTGCTCGAACTCGTCCTCGCGTCCACGGCGCTACCGGTACGACGGCCAATTTGCGCACCAGACGGGCCGGACTGGGCTGGGCTGGCAATAAGCAGTCCTGGCCAACCGGGGCCCTTGAAAACAGCGACTTTGAGCGGACCGCGCGGCCAGGAAGGGCCCCTGCCGGGCCGGCGCCAGTCCGAAGTCTGATGCCTCGGGCGCGCCTGCAGGGTCAGAGTCGACGTCGACGCAGCAACAGCCCCCGACACATGCCCGTTAATGTTCTGTTGCTATTGTTGGACCCGCCTGGTGTGGCCACATCCCCACTTCAAGGCGCTGCCGCGTGGGCTCGATGTATGTTGGGGCTCAGTGCTGCGGCCCGAGGCGCACCCGCAATCGCCTGACGGCAAACGATCGCGACCATCGGATGTCACTGACGCGTCAGTTATTGCCCCGTCATGGCGCACCGGGATTGCCCGCGCCCTGCCATCGGCAGCCGGGCCGAGGGGAAAGTCGATGGCTGGCCAGTGGCAGTCAATGATGCTGCGTCAGCAGTCTGCCCATCAGTAACAAAAACGGCACCTGAAGGTGCCGCGATTGGACTGGAAAGCTGTCGGGCAGATTTACGCCGGCGTGTTAAGGCCAGGCCGGCAAGCCCAAGTCCCATTAAAGCCAGAATACCGGGTTCCGGCACCCGACTGAGCGACAAGTTGTCAATGAGGAGCGCATCGCCTGTAGCCAAGTTAACAGTGCGAAACCCAATTTGATTGAACGATGCGATTCCTGAGTTACCCGTGGCAAAAACGTCGGCCCCGGTCAGGTTGGCAATGTCGAAGGCGGTCGGGTTAACCCAAAAATCAAATTGGTTGTAATTGAGAGAGCCACCAGTCTTTTGCAGATAACCCATGAGGCTGTAGGTGGTGCCAACAGCGATGTTTTGAAAGAAACTCCCACCGCTGCCCGTAGTGCGTACAAAAAGGTCTGCTGCGCAACCGCTGCCACAATTGGCTTTCAGGCCAATATTTGGTCCCGAGCTAGAGCCGAACCAAAGACCCATGAAGTCGTTATTGGTGACGGTTCCTGCATCGAATTGAAAGTCGAAGTTGACGATCACGTTGCCGCTCACTGTCGTGGCCAGCGTGCGCGTGGCTGCCGCGCTGTCGTTACCAGTCAAGCGGACAGCATTGCCACTCATTGGACTGTCCGACCCACCCGTCGCAACGACCTGCGCATTCACTGTGCCGCCATCTACCCACGCGCCGGCCCAACCTGTGCCGCCACTTTGGCCATTCAGCGCTGCGACAGTGTCCGAATTGAAGTTGTCAGAGGCCAGCACCACGCTACCAAACGCCGAAGGCGCGGCTAGCATGCCAACCAATCCAGCGCAGAGAGAGAGAGCAACGGTGCTATTTCGAAGATTGATGGTCATTTGCAGCGGATCATTGTGTTGATTATTAGAGCTAATGCATAATCCATGCCACCTTGTTTTTTTGTTAGCAATAAGGGAGAAAGATCTTTGATTGGTATCACTATTTTTTTATTTCGCTCTGCCGGCCCCAGGATAAACATGATTCACTATTTCGCCCTGCGTTAACTTTTCCGACATACCGTTTGGGCTTTCCCGACACGAGAAGCGGCTTAGAAATTCGAAAAGCTCGCCAATTCTGCTTGTTACAACAATTTCCCGGAACTGAAAACTCAGATCCATTTTTTGCTGCGTCTCGCGCCGAAAGCGCCAAAGCGAATCGACTTGCCATGCATTTTTTGATGCATGCTCCTGCTACTGTCGAACACCCTCTGGTATTACTTCCAAGCTCGCTTTGGAGCCAACAAAAATCTGACGGCCAATTTGAATTCTTGGATCTTCATTTAGGCAACCCAACGTTACGCCATGAACTTCATCCTGGCAAATGCCGCATACAGTCGAGCCACAAATCCAGCGAAACTCATCTGGATTGACCAAGGCATATGCAGACGCTTGAGAGCTGAACGCTTTTCTACAACCTGAACAATCGCACGACCGGGCATCTCGCATGCGTGCCATCAGTTTCGTACTTGATGCCACCGCCAAAGCAGATGATGCGATTTCCCGCAGTCCTTCCGTATGTCTTCAATCGCCATTTTGATGCCACCAATTGCGATCTCAACGTCTTCAAGGTCCAAGCCACACTCCGAAGGGTCTGGTTGCGACAGTTGCGCCCGCCGTCCATGACCACGCGCAAAACATAGCCCGACTTTCCCTCATGCCCTAGTATTACGCCAAGTTCAGCGCCTCAACGCTCCCGGTGTTCTCCTGCCAGGCGCCTGAGGTCGGATTCCACGCCAAGGACGGAGATTTATGCCTGCCATCGAACATCTGAATTCACCCCCCTTCGCCGCATTGGGCCTGCCGTTCTCGGAGATTGTCCGGGTCGGCGACACCTTGTATCTTTCCGGGCAGATGGGCACCTTGCCCGGCACCACGACGCTGGCGCAGGGCGGCCTGAAGGCACAAGCGAACCAGGCGCTGGAGAACATCCGCACTGCGCTGGCCGCGCATGGATTCAGCATGGACCAGGTCGTCAAGTGCACCGTGATGCTGGCCGACATGAACGACTGGCCCGCATTCAATGCGGTCTACACCCAGTTCTTCACGCCACCGTATCCCGCGCGCAGCGCATTTGGGGCGAGTGCACTGGCGCTGGGCGCGCGACTGGAGATCGAGGCGATTGCCGTGGCGACGCGCTGATCGTCGCCGATCTTTCTGACGCGCCCTGTCAGGCGATGGCCAATGCCTGCTTCAGTGTTGCGACGTAGTCGTTGGTGCGCACCACATACGGGTAGTGGCCACCACTGTCGAGCCGAACATGGCGCGCGCCCGGGTAGCGGCGCACCACATCATCCTGTACCGCTCGTGGCAACAACGGGTCGTCTTCGCAGTCAATGATGGTGACGCGTTCGCCATCGATGTCCAGCGGCGGCACAGCGGGCGCGGCCTGCACGGCCAGCACGCGGGCTTTCATCGCCCTTGGGCTCAGCAGCCGGGTGCCGCTGTCGATCAACATCGCCTTGAGCCGGGCAGTGCGTGGGTCGGTCTCAGGCCAGGACCGCACTGAATTCACCACCATGTCGCGGTGCTGGCACGCCGGCAGCGCGCGTAACGCTTCGACCGGTTGGCGCTGCACAATGCGACGCGTCAGCGCTGGGTCGCATAGGGTATTGCCCAGGATCAGCCGGTCCACCCGCGCACCATGGCGAGCAGCAAAATGCTGCACCAGGAACCCACCCAGCGACGACCCCACCATGCTGGCGCGTGTTATGCCCAGCTTGTCCATCAGCGCGGCCAGCCCATCGGCCAGACGGTGGATGTCCTCGATCATTGGATAGGTAACCGACACCATGCGCACCTGCGATCCGAGCAACTGCAACACGTCCGAAAAGATGCTGGCCGTGCCCAGCGTACCGGGCAACATCATCAGCACCGGGCCGCCCTTCGCGCCACGGGTTTCGATCACGTGCCAGAGCAAGCCGCCGACCTTGATGGCACGTGCAGGTGGTAGTTTCATGGTTTTTCTTTGGGTGCAGCCAGAGCGGCCGCAACATGGATCAGGATGGCGATGAAGGTCACCGGTAATGCAGCGGTGAACCAGGCCATCGACAAGCCGATGGTCTCGGTATTACGCGAAGCCGAACGCGCCAGAAACCCGCGCGTCAGGTCCTGGCCGGGACCGACCAGACAGAAATACAGAATAGGCCCGACGAACAATACGACGCTGCCCGCGCGCAACCACGCGAAGACCCTGTTGCCCTCGAACGCCTTGAGCCTCAGCAACACCGGGTCGGTACCGGCCTTGAACGCCACCGCGCTTCCGAGCAGACCCGACCACACCATGGCGTAACGCGCGCCTTCCTCGGTCCAGCCGGGAGGGTCGGAGAACACATAACGCGCCACGACCTGGATCGCGATCAATACCAGCATCAACACCAGGCCCGTTGCCGCGCCGAACCGGCAAAAACGGTCCACTGCATCACTTAATACCGCCAGCATTCGCACGGCGCGGTCTCAGCGGGTCTTGTTGGCGGCATCTACGAAGGGCTTGATCTCGGCTTCCGACAGGATGGCGGTCCACGAACTGCGCGAGCGCTCCTGGAACTGTTTGCGGCCTTCCGGCGTCAGGGGTGTGATCGTCATGCCGGCCTTGGTCACCTGTTCCATTGCCTGCGCGTCACTGGTCGTGACCCAAGCGCGATTGGCCGCACGGGCCTTGACGACGGCGGCATCGAACGCCGCCTTGCGATCGGCCGGCAACTTCTTGTACCAGTCCTCGGACACCATCGCCACGCGCAGCGGCTGAGACACGTTGGCCGGCGTGTAATGCTTCAGGATCGCGCCGTGGCCGAACAGGAAGGGCACGAAGGGTGGGTTGATGTAACCCGACGCGATACCCGTCTGCAGGGCATTGGCTACTTCGGGCATGGTAATAACCACGCCATTGGTGCCCCATGCCTTGAACAGCTTCATCTGATTTTCGTCCAGCCCGCGCATGCGCAGGTCGACCATGTCGTCGGGTTTGCTGATCGCGTGTTTGGTGTTGAAGATTCCGGTGCCACCGCCCACTGCAACCAGGGCTGCGATGCGCGCGCCCTTGGAAACAACGCCCTCGTTGACCTTGGCCAGCAGGCCGCCAGCGGCATCGGCGCGGTCCAGGTGGGCCAGCGTGTCGTACAGGTAGGGCAAGTTGAAGCCGAAAGTCAGCTTGTTCATTTGCGCCGCACGCGCCAGATCGGCCATGTTGACCTCGAGCAGGCCTTGCGTGGTCTGGTCCAGCCGCTCGGCCTCGCCACCAATCGAGTTGACTGGAAGCTCCTTCACGGTGAACCCGGACGCCTTGAGCGCATCGCCCAGGGCCTTGGCAAACACATAGGAGCCGGAGCGCACCGCGTCGGGTGGCGAGTCAAGGCCGATACGAACCTCCTGTGCGGACGCAAGGCCCGCCAGCGAGAACATGACAGTGGCAAGGATTCCGATTTTCATGGTTGTTTCCCCAGGGTTGACGAAAGATGCAGTTAAAAGGTGCGTCAGTGTTATTGCACCAGACCGAACATGCGCGGCAGGAACAGGCTCAACTCGGGCAGCAGCACGATGACGACGAGCAGCAGCACTTCGAGCACGGCGAATGGCAAAATGGCGCGTGCCAGTGCCCAATATTCCACCTTGCAGACGGTGGACACGGCCAGCAGGCAGCCGCCCATCGGCGGCGTGATCAGGCCGATCGTCAGGTTCAGGCACAAAACAATACCCAGGTGCACCGGGTCGACGCCCAGCGCCACCGCCGGAGGCCCCAACAGCGGGACCAGCAGCGCCAGCGCCACCGGGGGATCCAGCGCCATGCCGGCGATGACGAAAATCACGTTGACAACCAGCAGGTACTCCGTCTTGCCCAGGCCGAGTTGGGTGACAAATCCGGCCAGGCGCTGCGGCAACTGCTCGTGGCCGGCGAGCCAGCTGAAACACGCCACCGCGCCCAGTATCATGAAGATCGCCCCGGTCAGCGACGCGGTCTGAACCAGACTCTGCGACAGGTCCGATTTGCCCAGACCGCCATACCAGAAACCGACCGCCAGCGCGGCGACCACGGTCAGTGCGGCCGCTTCGGTGGGGGTGACAACGCCGAATACGATTCCGCCAAGGATGATGACCGGCAGGGACAAGGCCGGCAGAGCCCGCCAGAACGACGGCCAGAACGCGGGAATATCGGCATCGGCGCCACCGGGGTGGTCGTCCCGGTGCGCGAACCAGGCGTTGCCGATGAACAGGACGACCGCCAGCAGGAGCCCGGGGATCACACCGGCCACGAATAGCGCCGCGACCGAGGTCTGCATCACCGCGCCATAAAAGATCATCACGATTGAGGGCGGAATGATCGGCCCGATGACGGACGACGCCGCGGTGATAGCGGCCGCATACAGTGGTTTGTAACCGCGCGCCACCATCGCCGGCACCAGCGTATTGCTCAGCGCCGCCGCATCGGCGACAGCCGAGCCGGAAATGCCGGCGAAAAAAATGCTGGCCATGATGTTGACGTGGCCGAGGCCGCCTTTGAGACGTCCGAGCATGGCCATCGCGAAGTCGACCAGCGCTCGGGTGATGCCGGCCCGGTTCATTATTTCGCCGGCCAAGATGAACAACGGCATCGCCATCAGCGCGAACACGTCGATCTGGCTGAAGATGCGCTGCGGCATGATGGCCAGGTATGCGCCGTTGCCGCTGGCGATGAAGGCCAGTACCGACGAGGCTCCCAACGCATAGGCGACGGCCGTGCCGGCCGTCAGCAAGGCCAGCATCGCGGTCAGGACGAGCCAAGTCATCGCCGCACTATAGCAGCGGGACCGGCACCACCTTTACCGGTTTTCGCGCAATGGAAGCAGCCCGCATGCGCGTTTGTACTGCAGCGTCCAGCTTGAACTTCGCTCCCTGTTCGCAGCCTGGGTCGACAGTCATTGCCACGCTTGCTTGCGCCGTCTCCGGCGCAGCCATTGACTACTTGAAGGGGCGTACGTCGAACCGAAACAGGGTCAGGGATTGCTCAGCTTGCGCTCGGCGTGACCGCCATGTTCGTGTCAGGGACCCCCTGCCGCGCGACATGCGGCAGATGACGACAAGAGGGGATGTCTGAAAATCCTGCGTACGAAAACACGACCCATGCTCCCACCGCCTCTCGAAGCTCCGCACACCGTCCATGCAGGGGGCTGGCGATCGCCTGCCACCAGAGCGGCGACCGATGGCCCACCCGTGCTGCTGATGCACGGCTTTCCCTATGACGTTCAGGCCTATGCCGACGCCGTGCTGGCGCTGGTGGGCAGGGCCGGGTCTGGTCGCTGAGGTGGCCGCCGGCGCAGGACGCAGGGTCAGGGCTCCCATCGCTCAGTGGCCCGGCAACATCTCCCCGCGCATAATCACGGCCTGACCCAAGCCTGTGAGGGAACCCCATCCATGAAACGCAGATCGGTGATGCTCATGACCGCGGGCGCGGCGGCGACATTGGGCGTCGGCTCTGCCCGCTTGTGGGCGCAGACGCCCACGCCCTCGGACGCCTACAAGATGCAGTTTCGACGGATTGCAACACAATACATCGCGGCCCTGGGCGATCCGGGCGCGAGGGCTGGCGCTGGCGCACACACCTGGGGCTTGTGGGCGGTGGACCCGGGCCCGCGCGGCGTGAGGCTCAACGATTATGAGGCGCTCAGGAAAAACGCCGGCATCGCACCGTCGGGCTGGACGTTCGACCCCAAGGACTGGTGGCTGGAGGAACACGGCCTGATCATGGAGCAGCCGACGTTTCCGCTTTTGCCCGGCACCTATCTGGTCACCGGCAACCGCAGCGTGCGGACGGCGCTAACCATCCATCCGGTCGACAAGACCGGCAACACGCGCTGGGAACTCGGCGACAACGCTACCCTGCACGACGTAACGCACCTGGGCTGCCGCTCCGCGCGCTACACGCCAGCAGCCGGCAACAGTTCCTGCGCCCCGACGCAGGTAAACAGGAGCGCTTTCCCGGTCGCACCGGGCGGGGCCATGCCACCGGTCGCCGATTGCAACAAACAGGAGTATTCCGTGCTTATCGTGATCGGTGTGGCAAACACAACCTGACCGTCAACAACGGAACCGTTCGCGCCCCCGCGCGACGCGCTTGTCCAGCCGACCTTTCCCGGACTCAGATCAGTTTGAAACAACTTGGTGGCGGCTGTTTCCTCGGCAGCCGGCTACGCTGGCGCGCCCGCCAGCCGCACTAACGTGACACCGTCCGATACGCAGCTTTCTCAAACGCCTGATAAAACCCCATGAACCGCGGCTCGACAAAGGGTCGGGTCTGGGTCATGACAAGGCCGGCCATGTCGCGGGCCGGGTCGAACCAGCAGTGGGTATTGCACACGCCCGCCCAGAACTGCGAGCCGGCCGAACGCATGCCGGGCACGTCGTCTTCGATGCGCTGGAACGCCATGCTGTGCGACTTGCGGCAACCGGGGAAAAACTCGGTGTCCGCGGTGATCGGAGGAGCGACTGTCTTCATTCGCTCAATGGGAATGTCGCCGATCTGGTTGGCCAGCATCGAGGCGAGGCCGACTTCGCTCAGCACGCGCCGGCCGTCGAGCTCGCCACGATTGAGAAACATGCGAAGAAACCGCAGGTAGTCCGGTGCCGTCGCGTACAACGCGTGACCCATGCCGTAGAAATCGGGTTTGGCAGGCGGGGCGAGCTCGAAGTCGCCGAAATGGCCGTCTTCGCCACGCATGCGCACGCCGGCCAGTCGTGGCGCGATGTCGGGCTCGACCTCGAAGCGGGTGTCCTTCATGCCCAGCGGCTCAAAGATCTCCTCGCGGCAGAAGCGGTCAATCGTGCGGCCGTCGACCTTCTCCACCACCTGGCCCAGCCAGTCGATGCCGATGCCGTAGTCCCAGCGCGTGCCGGGATCGAACAGCAACGGGTAGTCGAGCCCGGCACGCTGGCCGGACAACACGCTGGGCAAGCCGGTGGCCTGCATGTAGCGGGGCATATCGGCATTCCAGAACTCGTAGACCAGCCCGGAGGTATGCGTGGCCAGGTGGCGCACCGTGGCCTGTGTGCGCGGCGCGCGCATGCGCGGCTTGCCGTCGACGTCGAAACCCGCGAGCACCTGCTTGTCGCCGAACGCGGGCAGGATGTCGGCCACCGGTGTGTCGGCATCGAGCTTGCCCCGGTCCATCAGGATCATCGCCGCCGTGCTGCCCACCGCCTTGCTCATCGAGAAGATGCGAAACACCGTGTCGATCTGCGCCGGCATGCCGGCGCGCGCATCCCCCGCCGTACCCGACCAGGTCATGCCGGCAGCATTGCCGGTCATGCCGACCACAAAAGGAACATGTTCGGCTGCAACGGCCTCCGTCAGGATTCGATTCAGTTCAGGCATCAGGTGTCTCCGGTTGTTCGAGGTCAACGGGCGAACGGGCCAACGCCATGGCCTGCCACCATCGCGCGGGCCCCGGAATGATGGCCGTACCGGCGGGTGACGTCAATCAGCAGCTCATGGACAGATGGACCGCAAGCGCGATGGCACCACCTGCCTTTCGCATTGCCAGCGTCCGGTCGGTGGCGTACCAGCGTGCAGTGGTGCCCCCGCATAACGCGGCTGCGCCGGTCAGTTCCGCTATATCCCGCCGCTGCGCAAAGTGACAATACCGCGCGGGGTCTGCAGCGTCGCGGTGATGTTCGCCGGCCCGGTTTCCATCGTAACCCCCGTCAGTCCGATGGCCTCGTACGCCGCCAGTAGCTTGAGCGCAGACGGATGCGTGATGGTTATGCCCTGCAATGAAACGCCCGAACGCGGCAAGCTGTTGCGCGGGTGCAGGCGCAACGGGTCGGCGGCATCCGGTTTGCCCCACTGAATCAAGCTCGGCAATGCGCCGTTGAACAGGCGCTGCCCATCCTCGCGCACCGTGATCTGCCACTGCAACAGACCGCGACGCGAATGCCGACTGGCCTGCACCGCCGGGCCACGATCGATGTCGAGTGCCCGCAATGCGGTACGGCCGGCCTGAATGTCGCTGGTACTGGCAACGAAATGCACCAGACGCGGCTGATCCGCGACGGCCGCTTGCAGGGCCGCATCGTCCATGTCGAACCAGCGTTTGCCGGTCGCGCCCGACTTGCGCGCCGCGCCCGCATCGATGGCAGTGATTTCAAGGTAAGCCAGCGGGTTGGTCGGCGTGGCGATCTTGAACAGGCGGTTGTGGGTGCCGAACAGCGCGTGCTCGCCGCCCGGGCCGGGCGTGATGCCCATCGTGGCTTCACACCATTGCACGCCGTGGTCCAGTGTCTTGGCCACGATCACCAAGTGATCAATCTGAGTCTTCATCGTTCGACCATAGTTTGTATGGCCCCGATTGTCACGTCAACCAGGACTCCATCGGCGTCGACAGTCCGGGATCGCAAGTCATCGCAACATCTGCCATGCCCCGATCTGTGGCGCACTCAACGCCACGAACGCGGCCACATTCAGCGCCACCGTGCCCCAGAAGGCCGCACGAAACGGCGCCTTGACGGACTTGTGGCGCAGGAACTGCTGCGCCAGCAGCGCACCAGGCCAGCCGCCGACAAGGCCGATCAGCAACAACGTGCTCTCTTTCGTGCGCCAACGGCCGGATCGGGCGGCGAATTTGTCGGCGGCGTAGACCACAAAACACACGGCACTCAATGCCAGGTAAGCCAGTCCAACCCGATTGGGTACACGCCACATGACGGCAAGCGCGAAATACAAAGCCACAAATACGGGAACGGTGAACAGACTGGCGCTACCCCACTGCGCACCTGTGTTGCCCGGGCGCGTCCGGGCAACCCTGGCCAACCTCGCAGACCTCGCCAACCCCAACGGCATCACGTTCCTCGCGCGCTTCTGTCCTTCGCGATCGCGCTCCACCTCGAACGATACCCGCTGCTGTAATGGCGGGCGCTGGCTGCGCGCTGGAAACGCGGTGATGTGGACAAAGATGTCCTGGCCGCCCTGTGCCGGCGCGATAAAGCCGAACGCACGATCGTCGTTCCAGGACTTGACAGTGCCTTCGAATCGCATGGGTCTCCTCGTTTAACCGCGAGTCGATTATCAGGCTCCCATGGCGTCATCCAGGAGACTGTCGGACTTGCGAATCGCCGGCTGCACACCGACCGCAGCGGTCCATTTTTCACCGTCCTTTTGTCCCATAGTGGGACTATGGGCCTGCAAATCCGGCAAAAACTGTCCTCGCTGGGGCCGGTTTTCGCTTTCGGCGCCCCAAACCCGGCAGCCTCCTGGCCGCGGCTGGAGGCGCCTGTGCGGTGGCCGGCAGTGTGCGAAGCCGAGGAGGATGCGTATGTCGGGTTGGCCTGCGCGCCCGATGCGCCCAAGGTGCTCTGACACGTTAGCCGCATCGTTGTCGGCCATATGCGGCCCCTCCCACCTGCGCGCAGGGATACTGCACAATGCATTGCCTGAAGAAGCAGCGAGGAGGCAAGAATGATGAACTATGGCTACGGCGGTTTTTTTGGGGTCCTGATCCTGGTCGGCGACATCTGGGCCGTGATCAACATCCTCCAGAGCTCAGCTTCCATCGAAAAGAAGCTGTTGTGGACCGTCGCGGTGGTGTTGCTGCCGTTGCTGGGCCTGGTGCTGTGGTTCTTCCTGGGTCCGCGCTCCAGCAGATCGGGCTGACCGACCCCGCCTGCCGCCATTGACCCGCTGGCGCCTTGCGCCAGAGGACGATACCGCTACGCAGCGTCTTCGACGAATTGCAGCGCAACACCGTTGTTGCAATATCGCTTGCCGGTGGGCGCAGGACCGTCGTTGAACACATGGCCCTGGTGCCCCTCGCAGCGGGCACAGTGGTACTCGGTGCGCGGGAAGATCATCTTGTAGTCGGTACGCGTAGCCACCGCGCCAACCAGCGGCTGGTAGAAGCTCGGCCAGCCGGTGCCGCTGTCGTATTTGGTCTTCGACGAAAACAGCGGCAGGTCACAGCCCGCGCAGTGGAACATGCCCGAGCGCTTCTCACGGTCAAGCGGGCTCGAGCCGGGTGCCTCGGTACCCTCGTTGCGCATCACACGATATTGGGCCGGCGTCAGGCGTTTCTTCCATTCGGCGTCGGACAGCCGCAACGGTTCGACGGTGGATGCAACGGTGGCATCCGTCGCGGCGCCGGACGACTGAATCAGGCCGGCGCTGGCCATGAGAGTGAGGAGTTGACGACGTTGCATGGTGAAGGACCTTTCTGGTGTCAGAGCTGTTCAAAAAACCTGCTCCGTGTTTGGTCGGATACGGATGGCAGAACCTTTCATCGCCGGCTCTGGGCGGCCCGCACAAACCTCAATCTTCCGGATCAATCAAACGGTCGTGTTCCGGGTCGTCGGAGATGTCCGGCGGCACCAGGCCGTCATGCCGCTCGTCCGACGGCACGTCGGAGTCGGCATCGTCCGGCTCGGGTGTAGGTACGTCGTGCGGGTGGTATTGCGTGTGCGGCATTGCGGGCTCCTGTCTCGGAGCCACAATGGTCCTCCGATACGGCTCGAACGTCAAACGCCCAGACTGGGCGCGCCACTGCGGCCGTCTTGCCGCCCAGGACACAAAAAGAAACTACCCGAAGTGCGGGCTATCTCTTCGCGCAGACAAACTGCAGCATATCGGCGTCGGCGGTATCGGGGGCGATCTTGCGCACATCGGCCGGCCGGATCTCGGCGGCAACGACGGTTCCGGCGCCCATGTTTCCCGCCAGCGCGGTCAGGTTCAGGTGCCGGCCGCTCTGGTCACCGCAGTTGAATTCATCGCGCATCTTGACCGACAGGAATTGCTGCGTGCCCGACAACACCTGGGCCTCCTGGTAGTCGGTCAACGTGGTCGCCTGCACCTTGTTACCCGTCTTGCTGATCGTGGACGGATCTACATAGTGGGCAACCTTGCCCTGCATCGAGTCGGTGACCTTGACCCAGTCGGCCAGGGCGCAAGCACTCGACATTGCCAGTACCAGTCCGATTGCGAAACGCAGCATGGTGATCCTTTGATTGAAGTAGCGATTATCGGCTCGCCCGGCGACCACCAGCCGAAGGTGCGGCCCCTAATCTGGCGCCCGGGCAATGACGCAACATGGATGCGTCCAGGACGACGCAGATCGGTCTATTGGATAACGAGCAACACCAGCCAGGCAGCTCGGGCGGCGGCGGATCAGGCGTTGTCGTCGTGCTGGGCCGGTGTGACACCCAGTTCGGCGCAGAGCCGCTCGACGGTGTGGCGCAACATGGCGACTTCGCGCTCGAGTTGCTCCAGCCGCCCGGCAGTACCAGGCGATTCGGCCTGTGGCGCGCCGCCGTGCTCCTCGAGCATGCTATCGACCGGGCCGCACAGCAGGTGTGCCCAGCGTTGCTCACGCGCGCCCGGCATGCGCGCCAGCTTGACGACCATCGGGCCCCCTTTGTCGTCGGGCCTGTCCTGCAGTTCTTCGAGAAACCCCTCGACCGATGAAATATCGGCAAACGGGTACCAGCGCTCGGTGTTCAGGCGCAGTTCGCCGGCGGTCTGCGGCCCGCGCAGCATCAGCATGCCCAACAACACGGCCGACTGCTCGTAGACGTCCATGCCGCGCTGGAAGTTGTGACTGAACCTGGCGGTGCGTCCGCCACTGTTCTCGCGCACCAGGGCGCGCGACTGCAGGTTGTCGATTGCAACCGCGAGCGCCGCCTCGTCGAGCGTCATCAAGGGGTAGCGGCTGGTTTTCTGGTTGCAGCCGGTCAACAGCGCATTGAGCGACAGCGGATAGCTGTCGGGCACGGTCCGGGCCTTTTCCATCAGCGCGCCCAGCACACGGGCCTCGACGGGGGTGAGCAGGGCTCTGGTGTTTTCAGGCGTGGGGTTCGTCATAGTGGCTTCATGGTGTTGGCAGTTCTCCCCGCACCTTGGAGCGTTTCTTCTCAAGCTCCTTGAGCCGAAATAATCCATCGGGTGCCTGCTTGATGGTACTGCGCCATTAGCGGTAAAGGCCGCGCAGGCCGTCGACGTCGCGGGTAGCCTGCAGCCTGGCGATGATCGGATCGCCGGCAATGCCAAGAATGCGCTTGGCCAGGTTGATCATGAACATCTGTCCGAGTTCGAACAGATCTTCCTCGGTGTCACCGAGCACAACTGGAATCGATACCGGGGTGGACATCGGGAGCGACGCGGCGACGGCCCGGGCGTGGGATGTCGTTGCCTGCGCCTGCTGGACAAACTCGCCATCGGTCAGTTGTGTCAGCATCGTGGGCACCAGATCGGGCGGAAAAATGGCCAGCCGCGTGGAGACATCCCGCTTGCCGTCGACCATGATCAGCATGTGCCGGATACGCGGGCCAAGGCTGTGGGTTCCTTTCCGGATTTCTTCGACGCCTTTGGGCGTCTTGGCGAACATCGTCTCAGAGATCACCATTGCGTCACCTCTTATCTCCGATCGTATAGGGCAGTCATGGATTCGCTGCTCCCAACATGATCCTGATGGCCGGTTGTTGACAGGCCTCCATACCCTTTCGCCAGCAACGTCGGCTTGTCCGCTGGCACAATTCCTGCCCATGGATTCCCTATCGCAGATTGCCCTGGGCGCCGCCGTCGGCGTCGCCGTCATGGGCCGGCGCACAGCGGTCTGGAAAGCGGCCGCCTGGGGTGCCGTGGCCGGCACCTTGCCCGACCTGGACGTGCTCATCGAGCATGGCGACCCGATCCGCGACATGGTGTTGCACCGCGCCGAAACGCATGCGCTGTTCTGGTTGACACTTTTTTCGTTGCCTTTCGCAGCGCTGGTGGCGCGCTTGCAGGGCGAATGGCAGCTGTGGCGGCGCTGGTGGCTGGCCATGTGGCTGGTGCTGGTGACGCATCCGCTGCTCGACGCCATGACGGTGTACGGCACGCAACTGGCCTTGCCGTTCTCGAACCATCCGTATGGTGTCGGCAGCATCTTCATCATTGATCCGATCTATACCGTGCCACTGCTGGTCGGTGGCATATGGGCGCTGATCTCACGCGGGCGGGGCCGTGGCCTGGCCGCCAATATGGTGGGTCTGGTCATCAGCACGGTCTACCTGGGCTGGAGCTATGCGGCCCAGCACCATGTGGAGAACCTCGCGCGCGCATCGCTTGCGGCCCAGGGCATCCAGGCCGAACGCCTGCTGGTGTCGCCAACGGCGTTCAACACCTTGCTGTGGCGCGTGCTGGTGGTAGCTGACGGCCACTACCACGAAGGTTTCCACTCCCTGCTTGACTCGGACGGCGCCATCACCTTCGACCGGTTCGACCAGGGCCTGTCATTGGCTGCGGCCTTGCCGCCCATCGACGGTGTGCGGCGTATCACCGCGTTCAGTCAAGGTTTCTACAAGTTGCATCAGGACGGGCCGCGGGTCCTCATCACCGACCTGCGCATGGGCCAGGAACCCACCTATATCTTCAGCTTCGCAGTTGCCACACGGCGCAGCCCGACGGTGCCATTGGTGCCCACCGAACAGATCAGCAACCGGCCCGATCTCGCGCGCGGCCTGCCCTGGTTGTGGCGGCGCGCACTGGGCGAGCCACTGCCGCCGCCGCGCTGAAATCCGGCCCGGGGAAGACAGTTCGGCAGGCCGTCATCGCTCCGTCGCGGCCCTTATACCCGGGGTTCGTGATGTCTTCCAGCCATGACTGCCGCACAGCGCATCGTGACTGTTAAAGTAAGTGTGCACAGAAAGGCCCTATCTGTGCACACAGAGGTGCACGACGCCCGTTTGTGGTGCCTGCGCCTGAGGTTTCTCAACCGCACATGCGCCATGGAGCACCGATGCGGCGCATCCGGCATGGCCCACTATTTGCGTACCTCGTGCAAGACACGCCCTTGCACCCAACGACCCATCCCCCTTTCCCAATGCAAGCATCCGCCGTTCCCCTTCAAGCCCCGTTAGCGCCGTTGGCCAGCCTCCAAGCCGCAATACAACCAGTGGTGCGGGCGCAACTGCGCAGCAAACTGGAGCCCGGGGTGGCGGGTCGCATTGCGCGGGAGCTGACCTGGCAATGGGTGGCCAGCAAATGGCCGCGGCTGCTGCCGTCAGCGGCGGGCATGGATTCAGACGACTATGCCCGCAGCGGGCCCGGGCAAAAGGTGGTGGCCAGCGCGCGCGCCGACGGCAGCGGCTGGACGCTGACCATCGCATTCAACGAACGCAATGGCAGCCGCACATGGATCACGCATGCGGATATCAGTCGCGCCGGAGATGCGCTCACACTGAGCCTGCAGACCGGCTACACCGCGATCGCCGATGCGCCGATGGTCGTAGCGCCGCCGCGTCTGCTCGGCAGCTGGGTGGAACAACTGAACCTCACGGACGGCTCGGTCGCCGTGATCAGTGAGCCGCGCGAAGTCGGCACACCGGAACAACTTGCGCGTTTCATCGCGCATGTGTTGTCGCCTGAACGCGGCCTGCCCATCATTGCGCTGTCCAACCGCCCCGGCACCCGATTTTTCGGTGTCGATCCCGGTGGCCTCGCAACCGCGGTGCGCGGCCTGGCCCATGTTGCGTGTCTGGCGCCGGAGGTCTCGGACGCCGTTGCCGAACAGCTGGGGCCCCATCTGGGCGTGATTCCTGGCGCCGCGCGCATCTACAGCGCCCAAACGGCCATCGCCGCCTCATCGCAGGACCACCCGCTGATCCGCAACCACTATGCCGGCGGCAACACGCCCGCCAACGCAAGTGCCTTCAGGCGCCTGCTGTGCCAGCGCATTTGCGCTCTGAGCGTGCGCGACCTGCCAGGTGCTGCTGCGTCGGGTGCATCGGCGCGGCCGGCCAGGTCGACAGCCGCAAACTGACCATCATGAACGACCTGCCGGCCACCGATCGGGTGGCACAGGCACCGGCGCAAACGCGGTTGCAGGCAGCTAAGGCATGTATTGGCCGCCGTTGACCTCAATGATCTGCCCGGTCACATAACCCGACAACTGGCGTGACGCAAAGTAGATGAACGCGCCAATACACTCATCGACCGTTCCCAGACGCGCCATCGGGATGGTCTTGCGCATGGTCTCGAGTTGTTCCGGCGTCGAGAACTTGTCGTGAAAAGGTGTCTGAATCACCCCCGGCGACACCGCATTGACACGGATGTTCCGGCTCACCAACTCCTTGGCCAGGCCCTTGGTGGCCACGCTGACGAATCCCTTGGAGGCAGCATACAACGCAACACCCGGGCCGCCGCCATGGCGCGCGGCGATGCTGGTCACGTTGATGATGCTGCCGCCGTCCGTCATGTGCGCAACGGCATACTTGGTGCACATCATCATCGAGCGCACATTGAGATCAATGACGTCGTTGAACACGTCATCGGTGATCTCGGTGACCGGAATCCGGCGCACCATTGCACCGGCGTTGTTGATCAGGATATCGATCCTGCCCCAGCGGTTCGCCGCTTCGGCCACCACCCGCTCGCATTGTGCGGTGTGGCGCAGGTCGCCCTGCACCGCGAAGGCCTCACCGCCGGCCTCGACAACGGACTGCACAATCTTGTCCGCGGCATCCTTCGAGCTGTTGTAATGCACGGCCACGCGCGCGCCGAACGCGCCCAGCGCCAAGGCACAGCCCGCGCCAATACCGGTGGAGGCGCCAGTAACGAGTACTGCCTGTCCCTTAAGATCGTTCATGGTCGATGGTTCCTTCTATCCTTGAGAATTGCGAGAAATTAAGCGCTCATGCGTCCACGCCGGCAACGCCCGCGCTTATGCTGCACACTCGGCAGTCTAGAGCAAGCGGATGCCCTGTGCTAACTTCGCCGCCGCGACTAGCGCTACGATCAGTCCCTTGTTCCGCCGCACGGCGGTGACCACGTCCTTACCGCACATCGCGGCCCACCCGAGGAATCGTATGCGCATCGCCATCGGTGGTTTCCAGCACGAAACCAACACATTCGCACCTGCCAAGGCCACCTACGCGCATTTCGAACGCGATGGGGGCTGGCCGGGCCTGCGCCGCGGCGGCGCCATCATGGACACCATGGTGGCGTGCAATCTACCGATCGCCGGCTTCATCGAACACATGAAAAGCAGCCGGCACCAGTTGCTGCCCATGGCGTGGGCCTCTGCAGAGCCCTCGGCGCACGTCACGCGCGATGCCTACGAACGCATTGCCGCAATGATCGTGGACGGCATTCGCGACGCTGCACCTGACGCGGTATACCTCGATCTGCACGGCGCCATGGTGGCCGAACACCTGGACGATGGCGAGGGCGAATTACTGGCGCGCGTGCGCGCTGTAGTCGGGCCGGGCACACCTATCGTGGCCAGCCTGGACCTGCATGCCAACGTGACGCAGCGCATGCTCGACGTCGCCGACATGATGGTGGCGTACCGCACCTACCCGCATGTGGACATGGCCGAGACCGGCGCACGCGCCGCGTTCGTGCTGGCGCAACTGCTCGACGGCATGGCCCGGCCGCATTGCGCAGTACAAAGACTGCCGTTCCTGATTGCCTTGGCCTCGCAGTCGACCGACCTCGAACCCAGTCGCGCCATCTACCGGGCATTGGCAAAACTCGAGTCCGCACGCGTCCCCGGGATTTCCTTCACGCCGGGTTTTCCGGCAGCGGACTTTCCGGAATGTGGACCCGTCGTGTTCGCCTACGGCACCACGGACGGCGCCGCGCAAGCCGCTGTCGGCGACCTGGGCCGGTTGGTCGCATCGCATGAAGCCGATTTCGATGCGCCGGTGTACAGCGCCGACGAGGCGGTGCGCCGCGCGATGGCGATTGCGGCCACGGCCTCGCGCCCGGTGGTGATCGCCGACACGCAGGACAACCCCGGAGCAGGCGGAGAGTCCGACACGACCGGCATGTTACGCGCCTTGCTGGCCCAGGGCGCCGGCCGCAGCGGCCGTGGCGTGGCGTTGGGACTAATGGCGGATGGGCAAGCGGCAAAAGCGGCGCATCAGGCTGGCCCCGGCGCGCAGATCACGCTGGCGCTGGGCGGGAAATCGGGCGTGCGCGGTGATGCGCCCCTGCATGGCACATTTCGCGTCGAGGCCTTGTCGGACGGAAAAGTGGTCTGCGAAGGGCCGTTCTCGCGCGGCGCCACCATGCACCTGGGCTTATCGGCCTGCCTGTCGATCGACGGCGTTCGCATTGTGGTGGTGACCAACAAGACCCAGTTGGCAGACCAGGCCCAATACCGGTTTGTTGGCATCGAACCCACCGAGCAGGGCATTTTGGTGAACAAGAGTTCGGTTCACTTCCGGGCCGATTTCACGCCGATCGCGCAGGAAATACTGGTCGCCAAGGCGCCGGGCCCGATGATCCACGATCCGAGCGAGTTCGCGTGGACCCGGCTGCCCAATGGCATCCGGCTGCGGCCGAATGGGCCGGTGTTCAGGCCCTGACCGGATCGGCTGCGGCGGCCACGTCGGCATCGATCAGCGCGTCCGCAACCGACTCCAGGGTCGTGACGTCATGCGGCAGGTTGAGCGCCACGATGCTGAAAATGAAGGCGCCGATGAACGTGGACAACGCGTTTTTCGACATATCGTCGGCCACGATTGACAGCAGGCACATCGCCAGCGGCCGCGCGCACAGACGCTCACGCAGGCGACGCAAAGCAAACAGCACATTGCTCCAGGACCCGTCCGTCAGTTGCCTGCCGTTCTCCGGACTATGTGCATGCCGACAATATGCATGCAGACTGAGAAAGTGTGACGGTCCATGGCTTACTCCTTGCGTGCCGCCGGATCGAGCAGATCCGCCGACGCATCGGCACGCGGATCGTGCTGGATCTGTTCCTGCAGGTCGGTAACCGCTCTGGTGTCGACTGCCTGCTCCGGTGGTGCACCACTCGGCGCCTTTGGCAAAGGCGTCGCCTGGTCAGCAGCAGCGGACGGCGACGCGCTGTCGCTGCGCTGCGTGAGTTGTACCCGGTAAATCGGCTCGGGCATGTCCATACCCGCGTGCTCAAGCGCCAGCTTGACCTTGCGGATCGCCTCGCCGCGGACCATCGCGAAATCATGGCTGCGCTGGTCGACCCAGGCGTGGAACGACAACTGCACATCGGAGTCGCCCAGCGCGCTGATGTAGGCGCGCGCTGGTGGCTTGGGCATCACGCCATCGATGGTGGCCAAGGCCTCGGTGCCGATGCGTTGCGCCGCCACCAGGTCCTCGTTCACGCCAACCCCGACATCGAAGGTAAATCGCCGGCTGGGATTGCGGGTGTAGTTCAGCATGACACTGCGAAACACCAGCGCGTTGGGTATGCGCAAATGGTTGCCATCGAGCGTCATCAGGATGGTTGCGCGTGAGGTCATCGCCACGACAACGCCTTCATGGCCGTCGATCACCAGATGGTCGCGCGGCTCAAACGGCTGGCGCAGGCTCATCAATATGCCGGCGAGGTAATTTTCGAGCGTCTCCTTGAAAGCGAAACCGATCGCCAGGCCAAACACGCCTGCGGTCCCGAGCACCGCGCCGACCAGCGCCGTCGCACCCATGATTTCCAGTGCGACCAGAACGCCGGTGCCCACCGCAATGGCGCGTACGGTGGTGCGCGCCAGCTCGCGCAAAAACGTGTTGCGGCCTCCGATGCGGTCGAACCAGGCGCGGCGTGACACCCAATTGCCGACAAACCAGGCGAGCCAGATCAGCAGCAGCGACAACACCAGCAAGGGCAAAGCCGCGAACAGCGTGTAACCGGCCTCGGTCATCCGTGCGATGGGGACATCGAGGTTGAATCTGGAAGTGTCCATGCCTTTGCTTGCCTGTCTTTTCTCGTATTGCGTTAAACGTCGTTGCGTTGCCGAAAACGTCTCCCGTCCGTCAGGCCCGCTGCCGGCTCGGCTTCTTGCGCATCCCGGCCTCCATGGCCGCATAGGCCAGCAGCGCGAGCAACAACGGCGCCAGATAGACCAGTGCCCGATAGGTGAGCAAGGCCGCCAGTATGGCCGGTTGCGCCATCGCACCACCGAGCAGGGTGACGAACACCGCCTCGAGCACGCCCAGACCAGCCGGCACATGCGTCACGGCTCCCGCCGCTGCGGCCACCAGCATGACACCCAACACTACCGGGTAGCCGATCTGTTGCCCCAGCAAAATATAGATGGCGGCTGCGATCACGGCCCAGTTCGCCAGAGACAGTGCCAGTTGCACCATGGCAAAACGTCCCGACGGCAATGTGAAACGGTGCCCGCGCCATTGCCAGCTCCGGCCCGGCGCAAAGGCGCAAGCGAGCAGATAGGCCAGCGCGACCAGCGGCAGCACCACCCCCGCAATGGTCTGCCCGTGGCTACCGAGCGCCCAGTCGGGCGGCAACGCAATGGGCGCGAACAGGAACGTGCCACCGATCAGCACGAGGTAACCGAGCCAGTTGGTCATCACGCTCAGGCCGTACACATGGGCAATCACGCCGTTGTCCAGGCCCAGTCGCGAATACAGGCGGAACCGGAATCCCGCCCCCCCCACCAGCGCTCCGAGGTTCAGGTTGAACACATACGAGATCCAGGCGACCGATAACACCCGCGGCGTAGTCAGGCCGTGTCCGGTCACGCTGCGCCCTACCAGGTCGAAACTGGCAACGAGCCCGTGACTGACCGCCGCCAGTGCTGCGGCCAGCATCAGCGTGGCGGGCGAATTGGCGCGCACGGTCTTCCAGACAGCGTCCCATTCGACAGCGCGGCCGAAACGCACCAGCAAGAATGCCACCGCGACAAAAAAGGCCAGCGTCAGGCCACGGCGCACCCAGGGCCACCAGCTGCGTTGTGCCGGGGCGGAACCAGCGCTGCCCGCGGCCCGCGGCCATTTCGCAGGCTCAACTCGCGCCATCGGGCGCTCCCTTCGCAGATGTCGCGGCCGCCTTGGCCTGCGGGCCGAGATGGCGGACGTTCGGCGCGCGACGGGGCAACCAGGCAAACCAGCGCGAATAACCACTCAGCAGATGAAACAGCAAAAATCCGCGCAAGGGCCGCCAGAATGCCAGGAACGGCGCGGGTGGCTCGGGCGCGATCAAATTGCAGTGGTTGTCGATCAGGTATTGCAGTCGCGTGCCCAGTTCGCGCGTGAAGCTGGCATCGCGGATCATCAGGTTGGCTTCCAGGTTCAGGGTCAGGCTGAGCGGGTCCAGGTTGCTGGAGCCGACCGTGGACCAGGCATCGTCCACCACCGCGACCTTGCCGTGCAGCGGCCGCTCGCAATATTCGTAAATATGCACCCCGGCGTACTGCAAATAGCCATACAACATGCTGGTTGCAGTCTTGGCGATCGGCATGTCGGGTTCACCCTGCAGGATCAGCGTCACATGGACGCCACGCCGTGCAGCCCGCCGAATCTGGCGCAGCAGCAGATAACCCGGGAAGAAATAGGCGTTCGCCAGCACGACCCGTTCGCGCGCGGCGCGAATCGCGGCGCGGTATTGCCGCTCGATGCCATTGCGGTGCCGATGGTTGTCGCGCGTCACGAAAATCATCTCGGCACCCCCCACTGGCTCAATCGTGGGCTCCGGCTGCACGGCGTTGCCGGACGGCGCCGGCGCGCGCGGTGCGGCCTGGTCGGCGATCGCGCGCACGAAGCCATGGATGTGCGCGACGATCGGACCGCGCACCTCTACCGCATAGTCCTGCTTGCCCTCGGGCCCGAATGCCCGCAAATGGTCGAACGAGAAATTGATGCCGCCCACGAAGGCCCGCTCGGCGTCGACAACCACGATCTTGCGGTGCATACGGCGCAACACATTGAAGCGCACCCCCAGCAAGGGCTTGGCCGGGTCGAACACTCGCAGTTGAACGCCGGCCTGCGCCAGCGCGTCAACGAACGCCGGCGTGAGTTCCGACGAGCCGAAGCCGTCCACCAGCAGGTCGATGGCCACACCACGTCGCGCGGCGTCGAGCAATACGGCCTGCAGTTCGTTGCCGACCTTGTCCTCGAACAGGATGAAGGTCTCGAGGATGACCTCATGGCGGGCCGCCCTGATCGCATCGAAGACGGCCGGGAAATACGCCTCCCCGTTCTCGAGCAGGCGCACGCTGTTGCCACCGGTCCAGCGCGATGCGGGTTTCACAGATCGATCTCCGCCGCCAGTGGCGCATGGTCGGACAGGTGCGACCATGGCCTGCGCGGCAGCACCATGGGCGCATGCGCACCCGCACCTCGCACATAGATCCGGTCGAGCCGCAGCACCGGAAACCGGGCTGGGAACGTGCGCGCCGAGCGCCCGTACACCAACTCGAAAACCTCCTGCAGACCGGCGCCACGCGTCAGATGCGCACTGGCACGGGAGCGCCAGTCGTTAAAGTCACCAGCCACAACCAGGGGCGCGTGCGACGGAATTTCATCATTCACCAACGCGCACAGGATGTCCAACTGCCGGCGCCGATGGTCCTCCAGCAGTCCGAGGTGCACGCACACCACATGCACGTCGCCGAAACCGGGAACGGCCAGCGTGCAATGCAGCAGTCCGCGCCGTTCGGGACCTTCGATCGAGACATCGCGGTTCTGGCTCTGCACGATCGGGTACTTGGACAGCAGCGCGTTGCCATGATGGCCATGCGGATAGACCGCATTGCGACCGTAGGCAAACTCCGGCCACATCTCGTCGGCCAGGAATTCATATTGCGGCACCGGCGGCCAGTTGGCCTGTTGCATCGCGTGTTCGGTGTGGTCGCCCTGCACTTCCTGCAGGAACACGACGTCGGCCTGAACCGCGCGTACGGCGCTGCGCAACTCGGGCAGGATGAACTTGCGGTTCAGGAATCCAAAACCCTTGTGCATGTTCACGGTCAATACGCGAAAGGAGGGTCGGGTGGTCGGCATCAATGGGTTCTTGTCGGCATCAGCATATGTCATCGTCGGCTTCATTCTTGCATTCGACCTTGAAAACGACTGTAGGAGGATAACGACTATCGATGTCGGCTCGCACCAATGCGCCCCGGCAGCTCACCGCCGCCCATGCGCCATGACGCAAGCTTGGCGACGGGTCTGCCGGCCTTGCTCGGCTGCATTGCGCACTTCGGCCGCACCGCGGTTCCGGGCATGGTGGCCAGGCCGATCATCGACATGCAGAGCCGGTTCAGGGTTCAGGAGCAGGCCAGACTGCCGATAAAGACAACAGGGGTTGCCATGGCCGACTGGAACAAAGTTACACATGCCTGTTGCCCTGAGACCGCAATTAGTGGGATGATTGCGGATCGCGGCGAGGGGACCTTGCCACAATTTGCGGCAGGGAGGTAGCGGTCATGCGATGGGCCAAGACAAGTTTACGCAACAGTTTTTTTGGCTGGATGGCAAACCAACCCGCTGCTGAACCCAGCGCGCGCCTGGAAGACATCCGCAAAGCCATGCTGCAGGTGCTGGAACAAGGCCCGCAAGCCAGCAATACCGCCATCGAGCGCCGGATTCTGTTTGCCTATGATCTCGACGCGCTCTGGTACGTGCGCCCCGACTTGATGAACGCTGTTGCAGCTGTCCGGGGTGAATCCGTCGCACGTGGGTGCCTTAACGAGATCACCGACATGTTCGACACCGGCGCCGGTGGAAAATTACGCGGCAAAAACCGCGTCGGCCCTTCCAAAGGCTGATGCCGACACCCAACCCTGATCTTTGATCAAACTGGCGCTTGACGCCGGCAGACTGCGCACCATGGCCCAGCGGTGGGCATGACCGTCGAAGCCATATGCCTTGCGCGCAAACCCCCAACCCGACTCGCACGCCCGGTGCGCCTTTCACATGTGTCGCCGACTCGGCACAATGGCGTGCGTAACCAAGTCTTGAAAGGGCGTGTATGGCATCCGGAAAAATCCTGGTCGCCCAGGGCGGCGGACCGACGGCGGTGATCAACCAGTCCATGGTGGGGGTCGCGCTGGAGGCGCGGCGCCACCACAGGGTGGAGCGGGTCTACGGTGCGCGCCACGGCGTGCGCGGCATCGTGAACGAGGATTTCGTCGACCTGACGCAGGAGACCAGCCATAACCTCGAACTGGTGGCGGCCACACCGTCCTCGGCGCTTGGCTCGACCCGTGACAAGCCCGACGCCAAATATTGCCATGCGATCTTTGAAGTGCTGCGCGCGCACGAAATCGAACATTTCTTCTACATCGGCGGCAACGATTCGTCGGACACCGTACGCATCGTCAGCGAGGAGGCGCGCAAGGCGAACTACCCGCTGCGCTCGATCCATATCCCGAAGACGATCGACAACGACCTGGTCGGCAACGACCACACCCCGGGTTTTCCGTCCGCCGCACGATTCGTGGCGCAGGCCTTTGCCGGCGTCAATCTGGACAACGCCGCACTGCCCGGCGTCTACGTGGGTGTGGTCATGGGGCGTCACGCCGGCTTTCTGACTGCCGCCTCGGCGCTGGGCAAGAAGTTCCCGGACGATGGTCCCCATCTGATCTACCTGCCCGAGCGTACCTTCGATCTGCAGCGCTTCCTGGCCGATGTCAAGGCCACCTACGCACGGTTCGGCCGCTGTGTGATTGCGGTCTCCGAAGGTATTCACGACGCATCCGGAACGCCGATGCTCAGCCTGTTGGCAAAAGAGCTCGAACGCGACGCCCACGGCAACGTGCAACTGTCGGGTACCGGCGCGCTTGCCGACCTGTTGTGCGAGGAGATCCGCACCAAGCTGGGCATCAAGCGGGTGCGGGGCGACACCTTTGGCTACCTGCAACGGTCGTTCATCGGCTGCGTGTCCGATGTCGACCAGCGCGAAGCGCGCGAAGTCGGTGAAAAAGCGGTGCAGTTCGCGATGTGGGGCGAGCGCGATGGCTCGGTTGCGATCAAGCGCACCGGTTTTTACTCGGTCGACTACGAATTGCTCGAATTGTCCGAGGTAGCCGGCAAGACCCGTGTCATGGAAGACGCGTTCATCACCCCCGACGGCACCGACGTGACCGACGCGTTTCGCCTGTACCTGCGGCCGCTGCTGGGCTCGGGCATGCCCGACGCGTTCCGCCTGCGTGCGGCGCCGGTGCCGCGACGCAGCAACGGCTGAGCCGCCAGCCGATGTTCCTCGCATCCAAACTGCTGACATTCGCCATCGAGCCGCTGTTCTGGGTGCTGATGTTGCTGACGTGCGGCCTGTTACTGCTACGACCGCGGCCCCGGCTGGGGCGCGGTCTTGCATCGACGGCGTTGCTGGTGCTGATCGCCAGTTTCTGGACCTCCGGATCGGAAGCACTGCTGCGTGAACTCGAATCACGCTACCCGCGACCGGCAACGATCGACATGGGTCAGCAAGTCGGTGTCGTCGTGCTCGGAGGCGCATTTTCCAGCCCCGAGTTATGGGCTGCACACCATCAGGTTGGCCTGAACAAACAGGCCGAACGCATGACCGAAGCGGTCGCACTGATGCGTCAGTATCCGCATCTGCAATTGCTGTTTACAGGCGGGATTGCCAAGGTCAGCGGAATTGGCGCGACCGAAGCCGAACGCGCCAAGGTGTTTTTCGACGCCATGGGCGTCGATCCGTCCCGCGTGGTCTACGAAGCCTCGTCGCGCAACACCTATGAAAACGCCTTGTACAGCGCAACCTTGCCAGGCGTCGACAAGAAGCAGCCATGGCTGCTCCTCACATCGGCGTTCCATATGCCGCGCGCGATGGGCGTGTTCGACCGGGTCGGCTGGAACGTGACTCCGTGGCCGGTCGACTACCGGACCACGCCGCACGACTCCTGGTTCGATTTCTCACTGCATTACGGGCCTGCGAACTGGTCACTGGCTTTGCATGAGTGGCTGGGCATCTGGGCCTACCGGGTCGCCGGCTGGCTCTGAGCGTTGCAGCGACCCGGCATCAGGCAGGGTCAGTCGTCGGCTGACAACGCGAGTTGTTCGGGCGTCATCCGGGTGGCCAGCAGCTTGTCGATACGCCGGCCATCGAGATCGACGACTTCAAAGGACCAGCCGGCGCATTCGATACGCTCGCCCGCCACCGGCAGGCTTCCCGACACCGCCATCAGCAGGCCGGCCACCGTGTTGTAGCGCCCACGCTCCTCGTCGGGCAGATCATCGATATCGAGCCGCGACTTGAATTCGCCAACCGGCATGGCACCGTCGATCAGCCAGCTGCCGTCGTCACGTGGCGTCGCCCACGCGTCGACCGGGGTGTAGGGTTGCAGTTCTCCGGTGATCGCCTCGAGCAGGTCGTTCGGAGTGATCAGCCCCTGCACTTCGCCGTATTCGTCCACCACCATCACCATACGCGCGGTCTTGGTACGGAACTGCTCGAGCAACTCCATGCCGGACAGTGTCTCGGGCACGAATACCGGCACATGCACATGCTCCTCGATGGAGCCTGTGTGCTGCGCGCCCAGTTCGATCAGCTTGCCCAGGCTGATGGTGCCGACCACGTTCTCGAGTGACCCGCGACACACCGGGTACCAGGAAAAAGCGCGCTTGGCGCCACCCTCGCGCAACTGCTCGAGAATGTCGCCCGCCGACTGACTGGCATCGAGCCACTTGATGTCCGAGCGTGGCAGCATCATCGAGGTCAGCAGCCGGTCGTCCAGCAGAAACACGTTCTGCACCATCTGGCGTTCCTGCTCCTCGATCACGCCGGCGTCGACACCCTCCTCCAGGCTGGCACTGATCTCTGCCTCCGTCACGGCACGGCTGCCCGCGTTGTCGATTTGCAGCAGTCTCAAAGTGCCATGGGTACAGGCCGACAGCAGCCAGACAAAGGGGTTGGCGATGCGGGCCACCCAGGTCATCGGCAGCGCAATGACGCGCGACACCGCCTCCGGATGCAACTGGCCGATGCGCTTGGGCACCAGCTCGCCGAAGACGATAGTGGTAAAGGTGATGGCGGTCACCACCAGCGCTGTGGCACTGACGTCCGCGACCGCACTGGTGATGCCCAGCGTCTGGATCCATTCGGACAAGCCCCCACTGAACGCGGCCTCGCCAATAATGCCGTTGAGCACGCCGATGGACGTGATGCCGACCTGCACCGACGACAGGAACCGGGTCGGGTTGTCGAGCAGCGCCAGCGCCGCCTGGGCACCCCGGTCGCCGTCGTCGGCCATGGTCGTCAGCCGTGCCTTGCGGCTGGCAGTCAATGCCAGCTCCGACATTGCAAAGGCGCCGTTGAGCAAGGTCAGTAACGCGATCAGCAAAAAGTCCATGAATCCGGCATCAAAATAGGCAACATGGCACTTTACCTGATCGGCGACGTACAAGGCTGCAACAGCGCGCTCGAGCGACTGCTCTCGGCCATCGACTTTTCACCCAGCCGGGACCGGCTGGTGCTGCTGGGCGACCTCGTCAACCGGGGCCCCGATTCGCTGGGCGTGTTGCGCCGGGTGATGCGAATGGACGGCGCCGCCCGGTGCGTGCTGGGCAACCACGACCTGCATCTGCTGGCTATCGCCCATGGCGTGCGGCCACCCCATCGCAAGGACACCGTAGACGCCGTGCTGGCCGCGCCAGACCGCGCAGCGCTGCTTGACTGGATGCGGGCCCAGCCGCTGGCTTTGCTCGACCACATCGGCGGCGCGGAACTACTCATGGTGCATGCCGGCGTACTGCCGTCCTGGACGACGACACAGACGCTGTCGCTGGCACAGGAAGTGGCGCAGATGATGGCCAGCAAGGATTTCGGACGGTTCCTGCAGCAGATGTACAGCGATGGCCCGCATCAATGGTCGGATGCTTTGAGCGGCGTACCGCGCTGGCGCGCCATCGTCAATGCGCTGACCCGGCTGCGGTTTTGCACCGCAGACGACCGCATGGAGTTCGACACCAAGGACAGCGCCGCAGCCGCACCGGTTGGGTTCATGCCCTGGTTCGATGTACCCGGACGCCGCAGCATGAGCGCCACAGTGGCATTCGGGCATTGGTCCACGCTGGGTTGGCTCGGACGCAGCGACGTGTTGTCGCTCGATACGGGCTGCGTCTGGGGCGGCCAGCTCAGCGCAGCCTGCGTTGGCACGCCTGACGCGGCGGGACGCTTACAGACTACGCTGATCCAGGTGCCCTGCACCCAGACCCAGAAACCGGGACGCTGACCCGCAAGCGACGCGCGGCGTCAGGACTGCTGCTCGGTAACCTGCGGTTCAGGCTTGAACAGTGCCGCCACGCGGCGTTTTGTTTTGATGTTGGCGGAAATGCTGCGTGCCACGGGCGGTGCGGACGACTCCCATGACGCCGCCTCCTTTGCGGCAACCGGTTCTTCGTAGGGTTTGTCAAAGAACGGGTCGCGCGACACTGGTGGCGGGCGCACCACATCACGCCGGGGGGCGCGCTCACGCGGCTCGGCATCCGGGCGCGAACGCGAACGGCCGCCGGCGCGGGGTTCGGCAGGCACGTCATCGGCGGCATACATGCGCCGCCCATCGTTGATGCGACCCTGGCGGCTGATGTCGGGGCTGTCTTCGTCGTACTCGATCGGCTCGATCTCCAACTTGGCTTTGAGCAATTTTTCCAGATCCGCTACCAAGCGTGCATCACTGCGGGTGACAAAAGTCACCGCGAGGCCGGATGCGCCAGCGCGCCCGGTGCGCCCAATGCGGTGAATGTAGTCCTCGGCGTTGAACGGGATATCGAAGTTGAACACCGCGGGAACATCCTTGATGTCCAGTCCACGCGCAGCCACATCTGTGCACACCAGCAGATCGACCTCGCCCTTCTTGAATGCGTCCAGGGCTTTGAGCCGCTCGTCCTGGCTTTTGTCCCCGTGCAATGCCGTGGTCTTGAGTCCTTCGCGCTCGAGCGAGCGCGCCAGCCGTGCACAGCCGAGCTTGCTGTTCACGAAGACAAACGCCTGTTTCGTCTGGTGGCGGCGCAGCAACTGGTGCAGCGCATGGCGCTTCTCGTCGTCGCCCACGCTGTAGAAATGCTGTTCGACGGTCGAGGCCGCCGCGTTCGGCCGCGCGACCTCGATCGTGATCGGGTTCTGCAGGTAGCTGCTGGCCAGTCGCTTGATCTCGGCCGAAAAGGTGGCCGAGAAAAGCAAGGTCGTGCGCTGCTTGGGCAGGAAACTCAGGATGCGCTGCAGATCGGGCAGGAAGCCGATGTCGAGCATCCGATCGGCTTCGTCCAGCACCACGTACTCGACCTGGTTCAGAACGGTGTTCTTGGCCTCGATATGGTCCAGCAGGCGGCCGGGCGTCGCGACCAGGATTTCAACCCCGCGTTTGAGCTCCGCGGTCTGCGGTTTCATGTCCATGCCGCCAAACACGACCGTGCAGCGCAGCTGGGTGTATTTGGCATACGACTTGATGGCCTGCGCCACCTGGTCCGCGAGTTCACGGGTCGGCAACAGCACCAGCGCCCGCACCGGGTGGCGCGCAGGTGAGGTCGACGTATTTTGATGGGCCAGCATGCGCTGCAGCAAGGGCAGCGAGAAAGCGGCGGTCTTGCCTGTGCCGGTCTGGGCTGCACCCATCACGTCGTGGCCCTGCAACACCTTCGGAATGGCCTGCGCCTGGATCGGCGTCATCGACTCGTACCCCAGCTCGGTCACTGCGCGTGCGAGCGGCTCAGCCAGTTGCAACTGCGCGAATGCGTCTACGGGGGTGGCGGAAAGGTCGGGCGAAAGGGTTGCTGGTTCGGTCATCTATACCTGTGGGGACGTGCTCAAGGGCCTGTTTTGGGCACCGTGGCGGGTGGGGCCCTCAAACGGGGCAAACCCCTATTATCCCCCCATTGGCCAAACAGGTCAGATATGGGCTGCCGAGAAGGGGTCGCAGTCCTTGATCTCGCCTGCGGCGCAAGCCGACGTCGAACCAGCGCGATGATGCCGATGCCGCGATGCTCCGTCAGGCGGCGCGGGCCGGCTGCGCCGGATGATCGGTGGTCTTGGACATTGCTCGATTGCCGGTTGCCGTCGTACTTCATGACAATCTCTTTGAATCACGAGCAAAAAATCGCGGAAAATAATCGCATGTTACGCAAAGAACTGCCCATCGGCCCCAAAGGAGGACGACTCGCCGCCGTCTCGAGTCGGTCAGCGCCCGCATCGACGGTGTTGCTGACCGGCTTCAGCCCGTTCGACGGCGCCAGCATCAACGTCAGCTGGCAGATCGCGGAGTCCCTGAACGGCGATGTAATCGAGGGGCACACGGTCGTGGCGGCCCAGTTGCCGACCGAATTCGACACGTCGCGCGAGCGCCTCGGGAACCTGATGCAACAGCACATGCCCGCATTGGTCATTTGCCTGGGCCAGGCTGGCGGGCGCGACGCCATCTCGCTCGAACGGGTCGCCATCAACGTGACCGATGCGCGTATTGCCGACAACGCCGGCGTGCAACCAGTAGACAAACCGGTCGTCAGTGGTGGGCCCCCGGCCTACTTCACCGGGCTGCCAATCAAGGCCATGCTCCAGTCGCTGCTACAGGCCGGCATCGCTGCCGAGGTCTCGCAGACTGCCGGAACCTACGTGTGCAACCATGTTTTCTATGGGCTGATGCACGACCTGGATCGGCGCCGGTCACTCACAGGTATGCGCGGCGGCTTCATCCACGTTCCATTCCTGCCAGAACAAGGCAGTCCGAGCATGGCTCTGGCGGACATGCAACAGGGACTGCGTCTGGCCATTGGTTGTGCGCTGACCACACGACAGGACGTCAAGCTCGGCGCCGGCGCCGGACATTAACGCACTCCGGGGCTGGCGTATGACGCCGTCGCCCCGGCCGTCGACCGGCTAGCACCGGCCGTCAGGCGCGGGGCAACGTGACGCCCTGCTGGCCCTGGTATTTGCCGCCACGGTCCTTGTAGCTGACCTCACAGGGCTCGTCGCTCTCAAAAAACAACACCTGCGCGCAACCCTCGCCGGCATAGATCTTGGCCGGGAGCGGCGTGGTGTTCGAGAACTCCAGCGTCACGTAGCCCTCCCACTCCGGCTCGAACGGCGTCACGTTGACGATGATGCCGCAGCGCGCATAGGTACTTTTGCCCAGGCAGATCGTCAACACGTTGCGCGGAATGCGGAAATACTCCAATGTGCGGGCCAGCGCGAAGCTATTGGGCGGAATGATGCATACGTCCTCATGAAAATCCACGAAGCTCTTCTCGTCAAAATTCTTCGGATCCACCACGGTGCTGTGGATATTGGTGAACACCTTGAATTCGGGTGCGCAGCGGATGTCGTAGCCGTAACTGCTGGTGCCGTAGCTGATGATCCGGTTGCCATCGCGCTCGCGGATCTGCCCGGGCTCAAAGGGCTCGATCATGCCGGTGCTCTCCGCCATACGGCGGATCCATTTGTCGCTCTTGATGGTCATGCTGGGGTCCAGGTAGTGGGTTCGTGACGGTGCGCCGATTGTAGAAACACGTTGAGATGAGACGGCTTGGGCGTTTTGCCTTGCCCAGCAGGCCGTTCACGCTCTATTCCCCCCTTATACATAGCCTTGCCTCAGGTGCCTTGGACACGCTCGTGTTCCGGGATAATCGGGAAGTACGGTGCGCAGGCCCTCGTCAGAGGGTATGTAAATCCGTCGCTGCCCCCGCAACGGTAGGCGAGACAGACTGGATCACGATGCCACTGTGCAAGGTGCATGGGAAGGCGGACCAGAGATTGCTCGCAAGCCCGGAGACCGGCCTGACGCTTGGTTCCGATTGCTGCGGCGGGCAGTGAGGCGCTCTACGAAGGTGGGGCGACGCGTCAACATGCGTTGTTTTTCCTTCGTTTCGCTTTTCCAGACGCAGCTTTCGGGTTCTTCTACTTTGTGTGGCCATCCAGGCCACAACATGGGAAGTCGTCATGCGTCATCATTCACTCATCGCCGCAGCTGCGGTATTCCTTTGCACCTCCAGTTTTGCCGCCGGACCATTTGCGCCCGCCGCAGGCCAACCCGGCTCCAACGCAGTCAGCAAAAACAGCACGAGCATCGTCCAGTGGGCTACCGGCTACCAGAACTACTTGCCTGGCACCGACGTGGATGCCACCTGGCGAACACCCGACAAGGCACTGGGCGCCGCTGCCGGAACATCCTTCGACATCGTTGCACTCGGCAACGGTGGCAGCATCACGCTCACGTTCGGTGGCAGCATCTTCAACGGAGCCGGCGCAGATTTCGCGGTGTTCGAAAACGCGTTCAGTGACACCTTTCTGGATCTGGCGCGAGTTGAGGTCTCCTCCAATGGCGTCGAATTTTTCCGCTTCCCGGCATATTCACTCACGCCCGGCCCGGTCAGCGCGTTCGGCAGCGTCGATCCAACCAACCTGGGCGGGCCTCTGGTTACCGGCACCACCAACACGTTTTACGAAGGCTTCGCAGGCAAATACAAACAAGGCTTTGGCACACCGTTCGACCTGAGCGCGCTTGCCGGCACGGGGGGCCTGGACCTGGACCATGTGCAGTTCGTGCGACTTGTCGACGTTCTGGGCAATGGCACGGAGTTTGATGATTTCCCGGGGACGCCCAACCGGATCTACGACCCCTACAAAACGACCGGCAGTGGTGGTTTCGATCTGGACGCGGTTGGCGTGATGCACTTCGCTGCGGCCGCCCCAGTGCCCGAACCCGAGCAAATCGCCATGCTGGGCCTTGGCCTGGCACTGATCGTCCCGTTCGTGCGCCGGCGCGCACAAAAGAAACCCCTCACATCCGCCTTGTCGGCAAAGAATTCAATCTGAAAGACCCATCACCATGTCCCGCTTCATATTTTCGATCATCGCCGCGTTTGCCTTCACCAGCGGAGCGGCGCAAGCCGCTGTCAGCAGTTTTGACAATTTACCACTGGCCCCTGAGAGCCACTACGCTCCCGGCGTAACAGGCAACGGCAATGGCAATTTCCCATTCTCCAGCGGCGACGCCACGTTCAACCACACGTTCACCGACTATGGCTTTCCCGGATGCTGCGCGTCAGGCTGGTCCTACTCCAATCAGACCGACACCACTACGGCGGGGTCCGCCAATCAATACAGCGGTTACGCTGGAACCGGCCAAGGCGGATCGCAAAATTATGCGATTGCCTATGGAGGCTCGGCGTCAGTCACGTTCACAACCGCCACTGTGCTGGGCGGTGCCTGGTTCACCAACACCACGTACGCCGCCCTGTCAATGCGCGACGGGGACTCTTTTGCCAAATCCTTTGGCGGTGCGTCCGGCAACGACGCGGACTTCTTCAAGCTGACGATCACCGGCTACAGCGGCGCCGCCAGCACCGGATCGGTGGATTTTTTCCTGGCGGACTACCGGTTCAGCGACAACGCGCAGGACTACATCGTCAAGGATTGGACCTTCGTTGACCTGCAAAGCCTGGGCCCGGTCGACCGGCTCGGGTTCGCACTGAACTCCAGCGACACCGGCGATTTCGGCATCAACACGCCGGCCTACTTCGCCATGGACACCGTGACACCCGTACCCGAGCCAGAGCAAGCGGCCATGTTGCTCGCAGGCCTGTTATTGGTCGGGCGGGTCTTGCGCAAGCAGCGCATGGCACGCGCCTGAAGACCAGCCGAAGCACTCACATGCACACCCCGTTGCCGACGCAGCGGGCAGCCGGGGTCGTGGCACTGGTCACGACCCCGGCTGGCCCATTGTTGGCCCTGCATCACCGGCGCCATGCTGGCGGGGCAAGCCGCCGCACAAGCGGATACGGCATTGGCTGCGCCCGCCAGCAGTTTTGCCCGCCTGCCCGAGGTCATCGTCACAGCCCCCAGTGCCGACAGCAGTCTGCGCCAGGTGCCCCATTCGGTCTCAGTGATCACGGCAGACGACATCGCACGTTCGCCAGCGAGTTCCGTGACCGACTTGCTCAGCCGTGAAGCCAACCTGAATCTGCAGAGCTATTACGGCAGCGACAAGAAAGCCACCGTCGACATGCGCGGCATCGGCGACACGGCTGGCAGCAATGTGCTCATCATGCTCGATGGCGTGCGCCTCAACGAACTGGACCTGTCGGGGGCCGACCTGACAGCCGTGCCCTTGTCGCAGATCGAGCGCATCGAAATCGTGCGCGGTGGCGGCGCCGTGCGCTACGGCAATGGTGCGGTCGCCGGCGTCATCAACATCATCACCAAACGCGGTGCCAGCCCCAACAGCCTGGAGCTGCAGATCGGCCGCGGCTCCTACGGCCTGCGCGATGGACGCGCACGTATCCATGCCAATGCCGGCCTGCTGGGCCTGAGCCTGAATCTGAGCGAATTCAACAGCGACGGTTACCGCAGCAACGGTTATCTGAGCAGTCGCAGCGCGTCGGGCGAGGCCCGGCTGGTCGTGCCATTGGGTCTGAATTTCATGGAGGCCTGGGTACGCGTGGCAGACCATTCCGATCGCAACGGTTTCCCGGGCGCGGTCAGTGCGGCGGACTTTGTCACGAGCAGCGCGGCGCGCCGGGCAACCGCCACGCCCGACGACTTCGGGACCACATCGGATCGCAGCAGCACCGCCGGACTCTTCGCTGACTTCGGGCGCGCAGGCAGGTGGGAGCTGCAAACAAGCTACCGCGATCGGGACAACGTCTACGTCCTGGGTTACACGCCCTTGGCGCCCGTGGCCGACCAGTTGTCGACCATCTCATCGCAACGCCGCGACATCTCGCTGCGTTACGACAACGAGGTGCAGGCCTTCGGTCGTGAGCATGCTGTCAGCGCCGGCTGGCAGAGCCAATCGGGCGACTATGCCCGTTATGCGAATGGCCGCACCGTACCCGAGCAATCAGAGGAGAAACGCGGCTCGGTGAAAACCCACGCGGTATTTGCGAGCACCATCGTGCGCGCATCGTCCACCGTGTCGATCAATGCATGCCTGCGGGCCAACCGCTTTTCCACCGACCTGGACGATGCGCGTTATACCCGCAACTGCGCCTTCAAGCCGTTTCCGGTCAAGGTGTGCACTCCCTATGCTTTCGCGAGCACCAACACCAGCGGCGGCAACTGGCGCAACCACGGCTCGGAAATTGGCATCACCTGGAATCCAACACCACAGCTCACCACCTTCGCAAGCAACACACATCATTTCCGAAACCCCAATCTGGACGAGCTTGCGGCGGCAGCCGTTGATTTGCGTCCCCAGAGTGGGCGCACCGACGAACTGGGCGCGCGCTGGACGCCTGCAGCAACGCTGGAACTCTCCGCGACGGTGTTCGAGATGCGCAACAAGGACGAGATCTACTACGGCGCCGACCCGGCCTCCGGACTCAGTGCGAACCGGAACTACGACCAGCCGACGCGCCGCAGCGGCGCCGAGATCGAGGCGCAGTGGCAAGCCACGCCACGCGTGCATCTGCGCGCCAATATCGGGTGTGTGGTTCCGCGCTTCGTCGGCACCGATGCCGATATTCCCCACGTACCCAGACAAACCGTGAACCTGCAAGCGCGCTGGAAAGTGGGCGACCAACTGCACTGGTCAGTCGCGCTGCGCCATGTCGGCAAACGCTTCGATGGCAATGACTTCAGCAACCTGGCCTGGCCGCGGCTGCCCGCCTACACCGTGGTGGACATGTTGTGGCGCGTTGACATGGGCGCCGCCGAGTTCGCACTGGGCATCAATAACCTGTTCAACCGCGCCTACTCGACGCTCGGCTACAGCGCCACGTATTACCCCATGCCGGAGCGCAACCTGACTGCGCGTTTGCGGTACCACTGGTAGATCCGACCCCCTGCGCAGACACCGACTGTCGGCAGGCTGGTGATCGCTACGATGCCGCCCCGGCGATCACAGTGCGTTCGACCAGCCGATCGTCGCCCAGCACGATCATCGCAAACAGCAACTCGTCCAGGCTGCGCGCATCACCTGTGCGTCGCTCCAGCAGGGCCGTGCAACCGGGCTGCAATACGACGAAATCAGCCTCGCAACCCGGTTGCAGGTTTCCGACGACGCCGTCGAGACCGAGTGCCTGCGCCGCGCCCGCCGTGTGCTGCCACCACAGGTTCTGCGGCGACAAGCTCAGGCCGGTCTTGGTCTGCCCCTCACGCCCGACGTAATAAGCGGCCAGCATGGTGCGAAATGGCGACAGCGAAGTGCCCCCACCCACGTCACTGGCCAGACCGTACTGGAACCCGACCCGGTCGGCACCGTCGTAGTCGAAGAATCCACTACCCAGAAACAGGTTGCTGGTCGGGCTGACCGCGGCCGCCGCACCAGTGGCGCGCATCAGCGCGCGGTCGGCATCGTCGAAATGAATGCAGTGGGCATAAATCGCCCCCGGTCGCATCAGGCCGAAGCCGTCGTAAACCGACAGATAGGATCGGGCGTGGGGGAACAGTTCCCGTGCCCACGCCACCTCATCCTTGTTTTCGGCCACATGCGACTGGATCCAGACGCTCGGATAACGCGCAGCCAGTTCGCCCGCGCCACGCAACTGCGCATCGCTGCAGCTGGGAGCGAATCGTGGCGTGATGGCATATCCGAGCCGATCGACACCATGCCAGCGCTGGATCAGCGCCTCTGTGTCGCGCAGGCTTTGCTCGGTCTGGTCGCGCACACCGTCGGGGGAATGCCGGTCCTGCAACACTTTGCCGCTGATCATGCGCATCCGGCGCCGCCGGGCTTCGTCAAAGAACGCATCCACCGATTCCGGATGCGAGGTGGCGAACGTCAAGGCGGTCGTTACGCCATTGCGCAGCAACTCGGTGACGAAGAACTGCGCGACCTGAGCGGCATGGACCGGTTCAGAAAAACGACTCTCCTGCGGAAAAGTGTAGTTCTCCAGCCACGGCAACAAGCCGCTGGCTGGTGAACCAATGACATCAATTTGCGGGTAATGCACATGCAGGTCGACAAAACCAGGCGCAATGATGCGGCCGGGCAAATGCTCCGCCACCAAGCCGGGGAAACGTGGCGCCACCGTCTCGTGGGGCCCGACCGCCAACACGCGTTCAGTAGGCGAGCAACCGTCGTCGCCCACGACAAGCAGGCCATCCTTGTCGAAGACGGCAACGCGCTGCGCGTCAAAACGCAGGATTGAGGCGCGGTAGGCTTTCATGGGCACCGAGCTTACAGAAGAAGTACAGGCGCGCGCATACGGCGATCACGATGGCACCTATACGGCCATCTGGTCACATGGCCTTGTGGCCGGTCGGCGGGCCGAGGACAAAAGTCGCTGGGCTGCCCCTCGGACCGGTATCGCCCGCTCACTGCCGCAAAGGCGGCGCGGTGACACCTTGCACCAACCAGTCCATCGCCAGTATCTGCGCATCGGTCAGGGTCTGGCCGGCCGCGATCACCGTCTTGCCTCTGTTGTCCAGCACCGCCTGGCGGGCGTGGAACGGATGCAATCGGCCCTCGGCAATGTCTTTCTGCCGCGCCAGCACTTCGTTGCGCACAGCGACGCCCACTCTGGGTCCGAAGTCACCGACCCGGATCATGCCCTCGCGGATGCCGCCCCAGACCGCGCCGCTGGTCCAGCTGCCGTCAAGCAACGCGCGGGCACGGCGGGTGTAGTAGGCGCCCCACTCATGGGTCACCGCAACGATCTGGGCCTGCGGCGCCACGGCGCGCATGTCCGAGTGGTAGGCCACCGCCATCTTGCCGCGCTCCTGGGCCGCCACCATGACTGCGTTGGAGCCAGTATGAAACGCCATTACATCGGCGCCCTGGTCCATCAGCGTCATGGCGGCGTCGCGTTCGCGCGCCGGATCGAACCAGGCCTGCAACCAGATCACCTTGACCTGTGCCTTCGGGTCGACCGACTGCATGCCCAGCGTGAACGCGTTGATGCCCTGCAGCACCTCGGGGATCGGGAATCCCGCCACGTAGCCGGCGACATGGCTGGCGCTCATGCGGCCCGCCGCCACACCAGCCAGATAGCGACCTTCGTAGTAACGGGCATTGGCTGTGGCGACGTTGGGCGCGGTCTTGTAGCCGGTGATCGATTCGAACCGCACATCGGGAAAATCTCTTGCCACGGCGAGCGTGGGCTCCATATAGCCGAAGCTGGGCGTGAAGATCAGCTTGTGGCCCTGCTGTGCCAGGTCACGGATCACACGCTCGGCGTCCGGGCCTTCGGCCACGTTCTCGACATAGGTGCTCGTCACCCGCGGTGCGGCTCCAGGCACATTGAGCGCCGCCAGCATCGCCTTGCGGCCTTCATCGTGCTGGTGCACCCAGCCCGCGCCGGTCAGCGGCGCAACATAGATAAAGCCGACTTTGAGCGGCCCGCTCGATTGGGCCAGCGCGGAGGTGGAAAAAGCGAAAACGGAAAAACAAGCGGCCGCGCAAGCGGCAGCGAGGTTTTTATACATGGTGGTCCTCTACATGGCTCCGGGCAAAAAAGGCCCGCCGGAGCAACGGGCAGGACCGGATTTTACCGGTTACCAGGCACAAGGCCCGCCGCTTTATCGGAACGTCTCGAAGCGCGCGTTCAGACGCTCGACATACTGTTGTCGAACGCTGGCGTCGGCGAAGCTGGCGTTGAAGCTGTTCGCCGCCAGTTGCCAGGCCTGCTGGGCCGATAGCCCAAGCGCGGCAAAGGTCCGGGTGAAGTTCTCGTTGATGTAGCCACCAAAATAGGCCGGGTCATCCGAGTTGATGGTTGCGGCGATACCGGCGTCCAGCATCCGGCCCAGGTTGTGCTGTGCCAGATTGTCGAACACGCGCAGCTTGAGGTTGGACAGGGGGCATACGGTCAGCGCGATCTTTTCGCTGACCAGGCGCTGCATCAGTGCCGGGTCGTGGATCGCCTGCACACCGTGGTCGATGCGCTCGACCTTGAGCACGTCGAGTGCGCTCCAGATGTAGGCCGGCGGCCCCTCCTCGCCGGCATGGGCCACGAGGCGAAAGCCGAGTTCGCGGCAGCGTGCGAACACCTTCGCAAACTTCTCCGGCGGATGCCCGACCTCGCTCGACGCCAGTCCGATGCCAACGATCTTGTCGCGCAGCGGCAGCACCTGCTCGAGCGCCTCGAATGCCTCGCGCTCGCTCAGATGGCGCAGGAAACACATGATCAGCGAGGCGTTGATGCCGAACTCTGCGGCGGCGTCGACACAGGCCCGGTGCAGGCCGTTGACGACCACCGCTGCGTCCAGCCCATGACCGGTGTGGGTCTGGGTGTCGAAGAAGATCTCGGCGTGCAACACATTGTCGGCATGGGCCCGTGCCAGATAGGCGTGGGTCATGTCGTAGAAGTCCTGCTCGGTGTGCAGCACCGTGGTGCCGGTGTGGTAAATGTCCAGGAAGTCCTGCAGGTTGTTGAACACATAGGCCTGGCGCAACGCTTCCACGTCCGAAAAAGCCAGCATCATGCCGTTGCGCTGTGCCAGCTGGAAGATCAGTTCCGGCTCCAGCGAACCTTCGATATGCATGTGCAACTCGGCCTTGGGCATAGCGCGCAGCAGGTCGGGCAGACGCTCCGGGGCAACGGGTCTGACTTTCATGATTGCGTCCTTCGTCAAAAATACAAAGGGCTGCCCGATGGCAGCCCTCGTGGGTTCGGTCCTGCGCTTGCACGCAGGACCCCAGGGCCGCTTATTTGCTGCCGGGAACCTTGCCTTCCACGCCCTTGACGTAGAAGTTCACGCCGCCCAGGAACTTGTCATCGGCGACCATGTCCTTGGCCAGAATCTCCTTGCCGTCCGAACCCATCATCGGGCCCTTCCAGATCATGAAGGTGCCGTCCTTGAGGCCTTTCTTGATCTCATCGATCCTGGCCTTGGTCTCGGCTGGCACGTCCTCGGCGATGGACACCATGTCGATGGCGCCTTCCTTGTAGCCCCACCAGACGCCGGTGCCACCCTTCCAGCTGCCATCCAACGCCTCTTTGGTGGCCTGGATGTAATACGGCGCCCAGTTGATGATGGCTGAACCCAGGTGGGCCTTCGGACCATAAGCGGTCATATCGGAATCCCATCCGAACGCGCGTTTGCCTTTGTCCTGCGCCGTCTTGAGCACGGCCGCGGAGTCGGTATTCTGGAACAACACGTCGGCGCCGCCATTGATCAGCGAGGTCGCCGCTTCGGTTTCCTTGGGCGGATTGAACCACTCGTTGACCCACACCACCTTGGTCTTGATCTTCGGATTGCTCGACTGCGCCCCCAACGTGAAGCTGTTGATGTTGCGGATCACCTCGGGAATCGGGATCGACGCGACCACACCCAGCGTGTTGGTCTTGGTCATCGCGCCGGCGATTACACCGGCCATGTAGGCACCTTCGTAGGTGCGGCTGTCATAGGTGCGCATGTTCTCGGCCTGCTTGTAGCCGGTGGCATGTTCGAATTTGACGTCCTTGAAGTCGGGCGCTATCTTGAGCATCGGCTCCATGTAGCCGAAGGTGGTGCCGAAGATCAGTTTGTTGCCCTGGCTGGCCATGTCGCGGATCACGCGCTCGGCATCGGCCGATTCGGGCACGTTCTCGACGAACGAGGTCACGATCTTGTCGCCGAACTCTTTCTCGAGCGCCTTGCGACCCTCGTCGTGCGCAAAGGTCCAGCCGCCGTCGCCGACTGGGCCGACATAGGCAAACGCGATTTTCAGTGGCTCGGGCTTGGCCGGTGCCGGTGCCGCCACAGGTGCGGGTGCCGGCGCAGGCGCCGGCTCTTCCTTCTTGCCACAGCCAACCAATGCGGCTGCCGCGATGGCCGTCAATGCAGTCATCCGGATGAGAGATCGTTTCTTCAAGTCAGTCATTTTCGTCCTCGATAAGGGGGGGTCAGCAAAACACGTAATTATGAGCCGGGATAAAACGGCTTCCCAATGGAGGCGGGCATATTGATCCGAATCCACTGCGGATTGCGAGAAATCAACGCCAGCACCACGATGGTGGCCACGTACGGCAGCATGGTCAAGAACTGGCTGGGTACTTCCACGCCAATCCCCTGCAGGTGGAACTGCAGCATGGTCACGCCGCCGAACAGATACGCACCCAGCAATACCCGTGCCGGGCGCCAGGTAGCGAACGTCGTCAAAGCCAGCGCGATCCAGCCCTTGCCGGACACCATGCCCTCGACCCACAGCGGGGTGTAGATGATGGACAGGTAGGCGCCGGCCAGACCGCACAAGGCACCGCCCACGACGACCGCCAGCAGGCGGATGCGCCGCACCGGGTAACCGAGTGCATGCGCCGACTCCGGGCTCTCTCCGACGCTGCGCATCACCAGCCCGGCGCGGGTGCGGTACATGAACCAGATGAGGGCCAGCGCAAACAGGACCGTCAGGTAGACCAGCGGATGGTGGCGGAACAAGGCGGGGCCCAGCAGCGGAATGTCGCTCAGCCATGGCACTGCGAAATCGGGCCGCTCCGGCATGCGCGCCTGCACGTAGCCGGTACCGACAAAGGCGGAAAATCCGGCGCCGAACAGGGTCAGCGCCAGCCCGGTGGCGTACTGGTTGGTGTTGAGCCAGATAACCAACACCCCAAACAGGGCGGCAAGCACGGCACCCGCCGCGATGCCGGCCGCGAAACCGATCCAGTCGTTGCCGGTATGCACCACGGCGGCGAATCCGGCGATGGCCGCGCACAACATCATGCCTTCAGCGCCCAGGTTGACGATGCCGACCTTCTCATTGATCAGCAGACCCAGCGAGGCCAGCGCCAGCACCGTGCCGGCATTGAGCGTGGCCGCGACCAGCAGCGAATATGATTCCATCATGTGCTCCTCGAGCGGCCCAGACGGAGCCGGTAATTGACCAGCGTGTCGCAGGCCAGCAGGCTGAACAGCAGCAGGCCCTGGAACACCCCCGTGAGCGACTTGGTCAGCCCCAGGCGCGACTGCGCCATCTCGCCGCCGATGTAGAACATGCTCATCAGGATGGCAGAAAACACCATGCCCACCGGATGCAACCGCCCGACATAGGCCACGATGATGGCGGCAAAACCGTAACCAGCTGGCAAATAGGTCGTCAGCTGCCCGATCGGACCGGCCACCTCAAGCGCACCCGCGAGGCCGGCGGCGCCACCAGAGATCAGCAATGCGGTCCATAACGCCCGCCGTGACGAAAAGCCGGCATACCGCGCGGCAGCCGGCGCCAGCCCGCCGACCTGCTGCGCAAAGCCGGCCCGGGTGCGAAACAGGAACACCCACATCGCCAGTACACCGACTAGCGCGAAGATCACGCCGATGCTGACACGCGAGCCGTCGAACAGCCGCGGGATCCGGGTGGCCAGCTCGAACGTCTTGCTCTGCGGGAAATTGAACCCCTGTGGATCCTTCCAGGGCCCGCCGACCATGTAGCTGAGCAACTGCACCGCCACGTAGACGAGCATCAGGCTGACCAGGATCTCGTTGGCATTGAAACGGTCGCGCAGCAGCGCAGTGATGCCCGCCCACAACATGCCGCCCACGACGCCGGCCAGCAACACCGGCACCACGATCCAGGCGCCGGTTGTCTTGTCGGCCAGCAGCGCCACACCGCCGGCGAAGATGGCGCCGATGATGTACTGGCCCTCGGCGCCGATGTTCCACACATTGGAGCGAAAACAGACCGCCAGCCCGAGCGCGATAATCAGCAGCGGCGTGGCCTTGACCAGCAGCTCGCCGATCGCGTAGCCGCTATTGATCGGCAGCCAGAAGAACATCTCCAGACCGCGCAACGGGTCCTTGCCCAGCGCGACGAACATGATGACGCCGATCACCACCGTGGCCAGCAGCGCCAGGATCGGCGAGCCGTAGCTCCAGAACTGCGAGGGTTGCGGGCGCGCTTCAAGCTTGAGCATAGTCAGCCTCCCACAAGCCACTCATCCACTCACCGATCTTCTCGATCGTGGCATCGGCGATCGACACCGACGGCGACAGCCGTCCCTTGGCGATCACATGCAGCCGGTCGCTGAGTTCGAACAGTTCGTCCAGTTCCTCGCTCACCACCAGCACCGCGCAGCCCTGGTCGCGCAACGCCAGGATCTCGCTGCGGATCTGGGCCGAGGCGCCCACATCGACACCCCAGGTCGGCTGCGAGATGATCAGCAACTTGGGTTTGGCGTCGATCTCGCGCCCGACGATGAACTTCTGCAGATTACCGCCCGACAACGACCGGGCCGCGGAATCCGGTCCACCGGCCTTGACATTGAAACGGCTGATGATGCCGGCCGCCTGCGCACGCAGCTGGCCCAGATCGATCCAGTGCAGGGGCCCCGACAGTGCCTCGTTGCGGGTCAGCAGCAGGTTGTGCGCCAGCCCCAGCGTGGGTACCGCGCCGCGGCCCAGCCGCTCCTCAGGCACGAAATGCAGGCCCAGCTTGCGCCGCGCGCCCGGGTGCATGGCCGCCATGTCGATCTCGCCCATGCGAATGCTGCCGGCGCGCGCGCGGCAGTCTTCGCCCGACAACGCATACAGCAACTCGCGCTGACCATTACCCGACACCCCGGCGATGCCGACCACCTCGCCGGCGCAGACCTGCAGCGAGATGGCGTCAAGGTCAACGCCGAACTGGTCTTCGCGCGCCAGGCTCAGCGCCGACACCTGCAACACCGGTGCCCCGGGTTTCTGTTCGCGGTGCGTCAACGCGGGCGGCTCGGCGCCGATCATCAGGCGCGACAACGACGCGTTGGACTCCTCGGACGGATTGCACACCCCGGTGACCTTGCCCCCGCGCAACACGGTGCAGGCAGTGCACAACTCGCGAATCTCGTGCAATTTGTGGCTGATGTACAGGATGCTGCAGCCCTCGGAGGCCAGCTTCTTCAGCACGACGAACAATTTGTCGACTGCCTGCGGTGTCAGCACCGAGGTGGGTTCATCGAGGATCAGCAGCTTGGGGTTGGTCAGCAGCGCCCGGATGATCTCGACCCGCTGCATCTCGCCCACGCTGAGGGTGTGCACCGGTCGCACCGGGTCGATATCGAGCCCGTATTCCTGTGCCTTGGCCACAATGGAACGGGTGACGTCGGCCAGAGACAGCGTCCTGGACAACCCTAGCCAGACGTTCTCGGCCACGGTGATGGTGTCGAACAGGCTGAAATGCTGGAACACCATGCTGATGCCCATGGCGCGCGCTTCTTGCGGATTGCGGATATGCACCACCTCGCCGTTGAAGGCCACCGTGCCGGCATCGGGCTTGACCGAGCCGTAAATGATCTTCATCAGCGTGGACTTGCCGGCGCCGTTTTCGCCCAGCACGGCGTGGGTCTCGCCCGGCATCACCGATAGCGACACCGCGCTGTTGGCCACCACGGCCGGATAACGTTTGGTGATGCCGCTCAGTTGCAGCCGCGGCGTTGGTGTGGTCATACTGGCTTGTCTCTCGTTCTGACGCCGTGCGGCGTTCGTTGTGTGCTCCAGTCGTCGCGCATTGTCGCTCCCCGGTTTCAGCCGGTGGGTGGCTCCCCGGACAGGCTGGCGGCGACCGCCTTGACCCGCTCGCGCAGCCACTTGCCCGCCGCCGACCCGTGACTGCGTTCGTGCCAGAGCTGGTAGTACCGCATGCGCGGGAACGGCACGGGGCACTCCAGGATGCGTACCGGCAGTCGCTCGACGAAACGCTGGCAATACGCACGCCCGGTCGTCAAAACAAGCAAGGTTGATGCCACCATGGCCGGGATCAGGCTGAAATGGGCGACCCGCACGCTGATGTTGCGTTGCAGGCCCTGTGCCTGCAGATGCTCATCGATCACGCCCTTGGCCCCCGGGTGGGTGGCGCCGGGCGCCACGTGTTCCGCGGCCAGCCAGTCCTGCGCGCTCCAGCCGCGGCGTACCGCCGGATGTTGTTCGGATACCAGAGAGACCACATCGTCGTCGAACAGCGCGCCCAGGTGCAGATCGTCCGGCTGCGTGGTCCAGTTGCCGATGACAATATCCACCTCGCCATGGGCCAGATGGGCCTGGTAATCGGAGTCGCCAGACAAGGCGTGGATCTCGACGCCACACAGCGGAGCCTGGGACTTGATCTGGCTGACCAGGCGCGGCAGGAACTGACTGTCCAGGTAATCGCTGGCCGCGATGCGAAAAACATGGCTGGCGCTGAGTGGTTCGAAACCACGCGCGTCGGCAAACAGCATCTCGGCGGCGCGCAATATGCTGGCGCTGGGCTCGATCATGAGGGTGCCTACGTCTGTCGGCACCATGCCGTTGCCGGAGCGCACCAACAAGGGGTCCTGGGCGAAATCGCGCAGCCGTTTGAGCGACGCGCTGACCGCCGGCTGGTGCATACCCAGTCGGATGGCGGCGCGCGAAACACTTCGTTCTGTCAACACGGTATGCAAGACCCTGATTAAATGAAGGTCGATCTTGTCGAAGATTGCGTGGTCGTTCATACAGGCAGTGCAATGGCGCTCATATGCTAGCGTGTATGCCACAAGGGTGCCCGGTGCATTATTTTCGACATAAGCTGCTACCCATCCTTCATACCGCCCAGCCGCGCAACCAACTGCCGAGGGCCCTTAGCTTTGACCATGAACAGCAAGACCATCCATTTCATCCGCCGCGGCGCCATCGTCGCGCTGGACGATGTCCCCCCTGACCGTACCCTGCTCGACGTTTTGCGCGAAGACCTCGCCTGCACCGGCACCAAGGAAGGTTGCGGTGAGGGCGATTGCGGCGCCTGTACCGTCGTGCTGGGCGAGACCGATGGTGACGGCTTGCACTACCGGGCCGTCAACAGCTGTATCCGGCTGGCCCACTCCATTGACGGCATGGCGCTGTGGACGGTCGAAGACCTGGCAGGTGCTGACGGTGCCCTGCACCCAGCGCAGGAGGCCATGGTGCAGTGCCACGGTTCGCAATGCGGCTTTTGCACACCCGGCTTCGTCATGAGCATGTTCGGTATGTACCAGAACCATGTGGCGCAAGGGCATGCCATCACCCGCGCGCTGGCCCAGGAGGAACTGTCCGGTAACCTGTGCCGCTGCACCGGTTACCGCCCCATCCTGGACGCAGCGCAGACCATGGTGCGGTATCCGGGCAAGCCGGTCGATATGCCGGCGGTGCTGGCACAACTGCGGCAGTTGCAGCAGCTACGCGCCGGCGGCGACGCCGAAACCACGCAGGCCCCCCTCGGCGGTTACCTGGCGCCCGACAACCTGCAGGACCTGCTGCACGCGCGCGCCGCGCATCCGCAAGCGCAGATCGTCGCCGGCTGCACCGACGTGGGCCTGTGGATCACGAAGCAGCACAAGCGGTTCGACATGGTGCTTGACGTGACCCGCTGCGCCGAGTTGCGCCGCGTCGAGCGCTACCCGCACCATGTCGCCATCGGCGCTGCCCTGCCACTGAACGACGCCTATGCGGCGCTGGTGCGCGATCGCCCGCAGCTGCGGGTGTTCGCGAACCGCTTCGCCGGTTTGCCGGTGCGCAACTCCGGCACCCTGGGCGGCAACGTCGCCAATGGTTCGCCCATCGGCGACAGCATGCCGCTGCTGATCGCGCTGGGCGCCAACGTGGTGTTGATGAGCGCGCGTGGCCACCGTGACATGCCACTCGAGGCGTTGTATACCGGCTACCGCCAGAACGTCATGGCCGCCGACGAACTGCTGGCCTGGATCAAGGTGCCGCTGCCGGTGGACGGTGAGTGCGCGCGGGTCTACAAAATCTCCAAGCGCTTCGACGACGACATTTCGGCGATCTGCCTGGCCGTGAACCTGCGCCTCGACGACGGCCTGATCACGCATGCGTCGATCGGTGTGGGCGGGGTGGCCGCCACGCCCGTGCGGGCCATACGCACCGAGGCCTTGCTCCAGGGCCAGCACTGGAGCGAAGACCTTGCGGCACTCGCGGGTTCTGCACTGCGCAGCGAGTTCGAGCCGATCTCGGACATGCGCGCCAGCGCGGCCTATCGCAGCACCGTTCTGGGCAACCTGATGCAGCGCTACTGGCTGGAGAGCCAGGGCATGCAGGCCATCAACCTGGACTCGTTTGCGCTGCAGGGAGAAAACGCATGAACGCACCCGAAAAGATGCTGCGCCCGGGCAAGACAGCACGTGTCCTGGCCCTGACAAGCGACCAGCCCGCGATGACCGCGCACGGCGCCGCTGCCGGTGTGTCGCGGCCGCATGAAAGCGCCCGCGCCCAGGTCACCGGAGACGCGACCTATGTCGACGACATCACCGAACTGCGCGGCACTTTGTTCGCGGCGCCGATTCTGTCCACCGTCGCGCACGGGCGGTTGCAGGGTGTGGATACCGCCGAGGCGCTGGCCATGCCCGGCGTGCGCGACGTGGTGCTTGCGCGCGACATCCCCGGCAGCGCGATGCTGGCGTCGTTTGCCGGAGACGAACCCATCTTTGCCACCGACACGGTGCAGCACATCGGCCAGGTCGTGGGCCTGGTGCTGGCCACCGACATGATGGCGGCACGCCGCGCTGCACGCAAGGTGCGGCTGCGGATCGATCCGCTGCCGGCGATCCTGACGGTGCAACAGGCGATGCAGACCGAGAGTTATGTGTTGCCGCCGGTGTTCGTGCGCCGGGGCGACGCCAAGGCGGCGCTGGCGCGCGCGCCGCACCAGCTCAGCGGTACATTGGAGGTCGGCGGGCAGGAGCACTTTTACCTCGAAGGCCAGGTGGCCTACGCCGTGCCGCAGGAGCAGAACCAGTGGCTGGTGTACTCCAGTACGCAGCATCCCGGTGAGGTGCAGCACTGGGTCGCGCATGCACTAGGCATCGACAACCATGCGGTACGGGTCGAATGCCGGCGCATGGGCGGCGGATTCGGCGGCAAGGAAACCCAGGCCGGCCACCTGGCGGTGTGGAGCGCAATAGCCGCGGCCAAGCACCGCTGCCCGGTCAAGCTGCGACTGGACCGCGACGACGACTTCCTGGTGACCGGCAAGCGGCATCCGTTCTCGTACCAGTACACCGTCGGATACGACGCCGACGGGTTGCTGTGCGGGCTGCAATTGGCGTTGGCGGCCAACTGCGGTTTTTCCGCCGATCTCAGCGGACCGGTCGCCGATCGCGCGGTGTTTCATTGCGACAACGCGTATTACCTGGCCGACGTCGACATCGCCTCATACCGCTGCAAGACCCATACCCAGAGCCACACTGCGTTTCGTGGTTTCGGCGGCCCGCAGGGCGTGATTTTGATTGAGACCATACTGGGCAACATCGCCCGCCTACTGGGCCTGGACCCGCTGGCGGTACGCCGACGCAACCTGTATGGCATCTCCGAGCGCAATGTCACCCACTACCAGATGCCGGTGGAGGACAACATCCTGGAGCCGCTGATCGCGCAACTCGCCGAGTCATCCGACTATGCGCGCCGGCGCGACGCGATCGCGCATTGGAACCGTTCCAGCACGGTGATCAAGCGCGGCATTGCACTCACGCCGGTCAAGTTCGGCATCTCGTTCACCGCCACCTTGTTCAACCAGGCTGGCGCGTTGGTGCATGTCTATACCGACGGCAGCGTGCAGGTCAACCACGGTGGCACCGAAATGGGGCAGGGGCTGAACACCAAAGTGGCGCAGGTGGTGGCTGATGAACTCGGTGTCGCGTTCGAGAAGGTGCTGGCCACGGCCAGCGACACCAGCAAGATTCCCAACGCCTCGGCCACGGCCGCATCGGCGGGCACCGACCTCAACGGCCGCGCCGCGCAGTTCGCGGCACGCCATGTGCGCGACAACCTCGCACAGTTCGTCTGCGGGCTCGACGGCTGTGGCGCCGGCGCCATCCGGTTTGCCGGCGGCCAGGTCATCTCGCCTGCGCAGTCCCGCAGCTTCGAAGAGGTGGTGCGGCTCGCCTATGCCAACCGCATCCAGTTGTGGAGCGACGGCTTCTACCGCACCCCGAAGATCCACTACGACAAGACGACACTGACCGGGCGGCCGTTCTACTATTTCGCCTATGGCGCGGCCTGCACCGAGGTCGCGATCGACACGCTGACCGGCGAGAGCCGGGTGCTCAAGGTCGACATCCTGCACGACGTGGGTCGTTCGATCAACCCGGCCATCGACATCGGGCAGATCGAAGGCGGCTTCGTGCAGGGCATGGGCTGGCTCACGACCGAGCAGCTGGTATGGAACGACAAGGGTTACCTGTCCACCCATGCGCCCAGCACCTACAAGATACCGGCCACCGGCGACATCCCGGAGCACTTCAAGGTCGATCTGTGGCCGGAGCCGAACCGGGAGGACAACGTATTCGGCTCCAAGGCCGTGGGCGAGCCACCGTTAATGCTGGCAATCAGCGTGTTCGAGGCGCTGCGCGCCGCAGCCGCTGCGGTGGACCCGGATGGACGCGACCCCGTGCACATGACCGCACCGGCGACCGCCGAGAACGTGCTGAGCGCCCTGCCCCGCCTCCCTTAGGAGGGCCACCAGGCTTGGCGCTTTGAAAGCCTCCTAGACGCCGGCCAGCGAGCGCAAACCGATCGGATCGACAAGATTTACGACACGTCCCGATCCGCTGATCAGGCTGCGTTCGCGCAGCTGGCGCAACACCCGCGACAAGGTCTCGGGAGCAATGCCCAACTGCTGTGCGATCAGGCGCTTGCGCTGTTGCAATGCGGGAAGGGGTCAAGTCTTGCATTGCAACATCCCGTTGCTTGACCATCTTGCGCGACGCTCCGACAACTTCATCCTCCCAATTGCCGACGCGCCAGTGCGATGGCGCTTCCCCGGCGACAGGACGCTGCATACCATGATTGCATGTCTCGCCCATTGCGCATCCAGTTCCCCGGTGGGCTGTACCACGTCACATCGCGCGGCGACAGGCGCGAGGACATTTTTATCGGCGATGGCGACCGTCGCCAATGGTTGATGCTGTTCGGTCGGGTGTGCGTCCGGTTCAACTGGCGATGCTACGCGTATTGCCTCATGCACAACCATTACCACATCGTCATCGAGACGGCACAAGGTAACCTGAGCGCAGGTATGCGGCAGCTCAATGGTGTCTACACGCAGTGGCACAACCAGGCCCACGGCCGGGTAGGACACGTGTTTCAGGGTCGGTTCAAGGCCATCGTGGTGCAGCGTGATGCGTATCTGCTCGAACTGGCGCGCTACGTGGTGCTCAACCCGGTGCGCGCGGGTTTGTGCGCCACGCCAGAGCAGTGGCGCTGGAGCAGCTACAACGCCAGCATTGGCCTTGCGCCGACCCCACACTGGTTGCAGGCGTCCTGGCTTCTGGCGCAGTTCGCAGGCGAATCAGAGGCTGCACGCCAACGTGCATATGTCGACCATGTCTGCGCATGCGTCGGAATTCCAAACATGTGGGAAGAACTGAAAAATCAACTCTACCTGGGCGACGACCGCTTTGCGCAGGAACTGGCCGAGCGTGTCCATCGGCGATGCGACTCCCCCGAGTTTCCGCGTGTGCAACGCGAGGTCGGAATCCCGTCACTGGCGCATTTCAGCGCGCTGTCGACCGATCGTCGCACCGCCATGGCCAGCGCCTATGCCACTGGATGTTACAGCCTCAAACAAATAGCCGATGCATTTGGAGTGCACTACGCGACTGTCAGCCGCGCGGTCCGATCGGTCGAGGGGTAAGCGACATGAAGACGGGAATGTGGCAATGCAAGACTTGACCCCAAGCCACCGGCGACGGCTGAAAATGTGCTGGGCGCCCTGCCCCACCAGCCGCAGCGGCGATAGGGCCTGGGGCATTGAAAGCCTGCTAGACGCCGGCCAGCGAGCGCAGGCCGATCGGGTCAACAAGGTTGACGACGCGTCCCGATCCGCTGATCAGGCTGCGTTCGCGCAGGTGGCGCAACACCCGCGACAAGGTCTCGGGAGCAATGCCCAGCTGCTGTGCGATCAGGCGCTTGCGTTGCTGCAGCATCACGGCCACCGCACCCTGCGCACTGGTCTGCGCATGGCGCAGCAACCACTCGGCGCAACGTGCCTCGGCATCCTTGGCCAGGCGGCTGACCGCCAGTTCGCTCTGTTGCCAATGTGCCAGCGCGACATCGCGCAACAAGGCCTGGGCCGACTCCGGCAGGTCGCTCAGCCAGGCGTGAAACACCGGCAACGGCAGGCGACGCAGCTTCACGCCCGTCTCTGCGAGCACATCGACCAGACTGGACCGCCCCAGAATCGCCGCACTGGCCTCCAGCCAGGACGGGCCCTCGATCATGCCCAGCAAGTGGGTCAGGTTGTCGCCATCCATCAGGCCCAGTTCCACCCTGCCGGCCTCTACATAGATTACGCTATCGGAATATTTCGCCCGCCGCAGCAATACGGCGCCTGGTTCGGCGGATGACCAACGGGCCTGAAGATTGAGCAACTCGGTTGGCAACATGGGCCCAATGTGCCGTGAATCGCATTTCACAACCTTGAGCAACATCAAACTTGGAGCGCATAACGGGCATGACCGGCTGGTGCTCGGGAGGTTGTCGGGCTCGTGGCGCCGCGAGCCCGACAGCCTCCTAAATTCGAGGCATCACCCACGACCCGCGCCGGGAACACGCCATGAAACGCCTGCACATCGCGATCGCCACCCACAACGTCGAAGCATCGATCGAAGACTACAGCGCCCGATTCGAGGCCCGTCCCTGCGCCTGCATTCCTGGTGAATATGCGCTGTGGCGCACCGCAACCGTCAACCTGTCGATCCGCAAGGACCTGCAATGCAGCCCCGGCACATTGCGCCACCTGGGTTTCGAGGATCCGCATGCGCGCGCCTTCACGATGTCGCTGGACGTCAACGGCATCGACTGGGAAAACTTCTCGCAAGAACAACAAGCCGCTGAAATCGAAGCAACATGGTCCGGGACCGACCATGGCCCCGTATAAACGGTTTGGACGACCGCACTACGACCCGATCGCTGTCAACCCATGATCCCGTTTCACGTTCTGCACCTTGACCATGTTGTGCTGCGCGTGGCCGACATCGAGCAATCCATCGCCTTTTACGCACTGGTGCTGGGCAGCACCGTCGTCAAGCGGCGTGACGACCTCGGCCTGGTCCATCTACGTGCTGGCGTCTCGATGATCGATCTGGCGTCGGTCGACGGGCCGCTGGGAAACAAAGGAGGGGCAGCGGCCGGTGCTGAGGGCCGCAATATGGACCATGTCTGTCTGCGGGTGGACCCCTTCGAGGAACAAGCCTTGGTGCGTCACCTGGCCGCCCAGGGGCTGGCACCGTCAGGACCGGTCACCACCAACTTCGGCTCCGAAGGTTTCGGCCCTTCACTGTATTTTCAGGACCCGGACGGCAACACCATCGAACTCAAGGGCCCGACGGCGCCGTGAACTCCGTGCCGCTCACAACACCAGGATCGCCCGGAAGTCGTTGACGTTCGTGAATGTTGGCCCGGTGAACACCAGGTCGCCGAGCGGCTCGAAAAACCCGACCGCATCGTTGCGCCCCAGGTGGTCGGCAACCTTGATGCCTTTGTGCGCCGCGCGTGCCAGCGTATCGGGCGATACGAAGGCGCCTGCGTTGTCCTCGACTCCGTCGATGCCATCGGTGTCGGCTGCCAGCGCATACACACCTGCCTGACCTTGCAGCGCCTCGGCCAGCCCCATGCAGAACTCCCCCGCCCTGCCGCCACGGCCCCGCGGCGCATCGGGCGCACGTGGTCGCACCGTCACGGTGGTCTCGCCACCGCTGAGGATCACGCACGGACGGGCAAACGGCTGGCCACGACGAACCACGGCACGCGCCAGCGCCGCATGCACCTTGCCAACCTCACGCGACTCGCCCTCCATTTCATCGCTCAGGATGTAGGCGGCCAGACCGGCCGACCGGGCGGCCCCGGCGGCTGCCTCCAGGCTTTGTTGCGGCGTGGCGATCAGATGCACCACATGGTGTGCGAACAGCGGGTCCCCTGGCTTGGGGGTCTCCAGGTCTCCGCGCTCGAGTGCCTGACGCACCAGTTCGGGCACGGCGATGGCGTAGCGCTGCAAGATGGCCAGCGCGTCAGCGCAGGTGGTCGCATCGGGCACGGTGGGGCCGCTGGCGATCACGCTTGGGTCGTCGCCAGGCACGTCGCTGATGGCCAACGTCACCACCCGGGCTGGCGCGCAGGCTGCGGCCAACCGGCCCCCCTTGACCTTCGAGAGATGCTTGCGCACACAGTTCATCTCGGAGATATTGGCGCCACTGGCGAGCAGCGCCTTGTTCACCGCCTGCTTGCCAGCGAAGTCGAGCCCGTCGACCGGCAGGCTCAGCAGCGCCGAACCCCCGCCGGAGATCAGGCACAACACCAGATCGTTCGCGCCCAAGCCCTGCGCCAGGGCCAGCATGCGTTGCGCTGCCTGCTGTCCGGCTTCGTCGGGCACCGGGTGCGCGGCCTCGACCACCTCGATACGGCACGCCAAGCCTTGCGGTCGTGGTGGCACATGGTGGTAACGCGTGACCACCAGGCCCGACAGCGGCGCATCCGCTGGCCACGCCGCCTCAACCGCCTGGGCCATGGCCGCACCGGCCTTGCCGGCGCCCAGCACCAGCGTGCGACCACCAGAGCTGGGCGCAGGTGGTTCGGGCAGACAGGGCGCGGTGGTGTGCGCTGGCATGGCCCGCAGCACAGCCGTGTTGTAGAGATACTCCAGAAAAGCGCGGGCTTGTGCCGCGTTTTGCGGGATAGTATGGACGGTGGCCGTGTTGTCTGATTGCATCGCCCGATTGTGCCCAACCCCGGCGTCGCTCTGCCGCCGCACCGTCCAGATGCCTCGATGAAAACCCTGCTAATCCGCAACGCGCACTGCGTTGCCACCTTCGACGACGCAGACCCGGCGCGCGCGCGCGAACTGCGCGATGCATCGGTGCTGGTGCGGGGCAACCTGATCGAGGCCATCGGGCCGGCTGACACGCTGCCACAGTCCGCCGACGAGGTGATCGACGCGCGCGGGCAGCTCGTCATGCCCGGGCTGATCAATACCCACCACCACATGTACCAGTCGTTGACCCGGGCGATTCCGGCGGTGCAAAACGCCGAGCTGTTCTCGTGGTTGCGCGGCCTGTATCCGATCTGGGCCGGCCTGACGCCGGAGATGGTGCAGGTGTCCACACAGGTCGCCATGGCGGAGCTGCTGGTCAGCGGCTGCACCACGAGCAGCGACCACCTTTACATCTACCCAAACGGGGTGCGCCTGGACGACAGCATCGAGGCGGCGCGCGCGATCGGCATGCGCTTTGTGGCCTGCCGCGGCTCCATGAGTGTCGGCCAGTCCCAGGGTGGCTTACCGCCAGACGCGGTGGTCGAGCGCGAAGCCGACATCCTGGCGGACTCACTGCGGCTGATCGACCAGTACCACGATGGGGCACACGGATCGATGCTGCAGATCGCGCTGGCCCCCTGTTCGCCGTTTTCCGTCAGCCCGGACCTGATGCGCGAGACCGCCATTCTGGCGCGCTTGCGCGGTGTGCGGCTGCACACGCACCTGGCCGAAAACGACCATGACATCGCGTACAGCCGCGAGAAATTCAACCGCACGCCAGCCCAATATGCGCAGGACCTGGGCTGGCTCGGCAACGATGTGTGGCATGCCCACTGCGTCAAGCTCGACGACGAGGGCATCGGGTTGTTCGCTGCTACCCGCACCGGTGTCGCGCATTGCCCCTGCAGCAACATGCGCCTGGCCAGTGGTATCGCCCCGATCCGGCGCCTGCGCGATGCCGGCGTTCCCGTGGGGCTGGGCGTGGACGGCTGCGCCAGCAACGACGGGGCGCACATGGTCGGCGAGGCGCGACAGGCCATGCTGCTGGCGCGGGTCGGCCGGGCGATGGCGCCGCCAGCCACCGACCCGAACGGCAACACAGTCTACGGTTGCGACGTCGGCCCTTCGGAGATGCATGCGCGCGAGGCGCTGGCCATGGCCACCCGCGGCGGCGCACAGGTACTCGGGCGCAGCGACATCGGCCACCTGGCCCCGGGCATGTGCGCCGACCTGGCCCTGTTCGATCTGCGCACGCTGGCGTTTGCCGGAGGCGCCGTACACGACCCGGTCGCTGCACTGGTGTTGTGCGCCAGCCCACAGGCCAGCCACACCATCGTCAACGGCCGCGTCCTCGTGCGCGACGGACATCTTGTCCCGGTCGTGCTGGCGCCGTTGCTGGAGCGCCACAACCAGCTGGCACAGCTGCTGGCGATGTGACAATCGCAAGCGGTTACATTGGCTGTCTGCGCAACCGCGCAATGAGGAAAGCGCCCTTCATGTCGATCCATCGCCTGGTCCTGATGCCCCAACACCGGTTGGCTGGCGTGCTATTGCCATGAGCTGGCTGTCATGGCTGTGGCCAGGGCGCACCAGCGGCAAGACCTCGTCCCGTGCGGCCCAACCGGGTACCGAGCACGCGCGCGTGGAGCCGGTCGGCGATGTGCCTGCGGCAGCAGCGCCACCCGAACCCCCAGCGCCACCCGCCCTCTGCGCCACATTGCCGTGGTTGCTGGGAACGGCGGCGCTGACCGACGCTGCACTTGCCCCTGAGGAACACCATGCGCTGGAGGCCATTGCCAAGACGCTGGCCTTGCCGGAGATTCCGGACAACCTGCTGCCGCGTGCCGCGGCGCTGATTCCCCAGTTGATCGCGCTGGTGCGCCAGACCGAGTTGCCGACGCCGGCCATGGCGCAACGCATCGGCAAGGACGCGGTGCTGGCGGCTGAAGTAATGCGCCTGGCCAGCAGCCCGTACTACCGGGTACAGGGCGACGTGACCGACCTGGAACAGGCCATTTCGCTGATCGGCCTGCAGGGGCTGCAGACGGTGATTGCCCGGGTTCTTCTCAAGCCGATCTACCGGGCCACCCCGGGGCCGCTGAGTGGCCGCGCCGGCCCCCGCATGTGGGACCACTCGGAAGCCATGGCGCGCCACACCGCGATCCTGTCAGGTCCTGCAGGCCAGTCAGTATTCGATGGTTACCTGGCCGGTATGTTGCACGACACCGGCTGGACCGCCGCCTTCACCATCATCGACCGCGTCGGCCTGGCACTGCCGCAGACACCGTCCCTGGTGTTCGGAACCGTCCTGACCGAACAGGTGCACCGCCTGTTCGGCCTTGCGGCACAGCGCTGGGAGATCACGCCCGGGTTCATGGCGCTGGCGCTCGACGCCCGGCGCAACGGCCTTGCCGGCGCCACCCACCCGCTGGCTGGTTTGCTCCAACAGGCGGAGCAGCTGAGCCTGGACGAACTGGCGCCCGAATCGCAAATCTAGAGGCTCCATTTGCGTGTTTGTCGCAACGCACCTGCGTTGCGGTCCATGCGCAAACGACCACTTATGCTATCGGCGTGTCATCCGGCATCCACTGCTGAATCGGATCGGATCGTGCAATCAATGGCGCCATGGGCGCTTTGACCGGCTTGCCTTGCCAGACTGATCAGCCGTTCGAAGACGCCATCGCTTGATCAAGGGGTCGATAAGCCACCGCCTTGATTTCGACCAGCAAGTGCGGGTGTGGCAACTGATGTACCGCGACCGTCGTACGGGCAGGTCCGTCGACGCCAAAGAACGTGCCGTAGACCTCGTTGTAGCCGCCAAAGTCGTTCATGTTGACGAGATAGCTGCTGATCTCCACCACGTCCGCCAGATCGGCCCCTACGCTTTGCAGGATATCGCTGATATTGACGATTACGGCCCGCGTCTGTTCACGAATGTCGAGCTGGGTCGTCCCCATGGCGTCGGCCTGTGCGCCGGCGAACGTATTGTCGGGGCGACGCGAACTGGTTCCCGAGACGAAGAGGAAGTCGCCCGCCCGCTTGACATGCGGAAATTTGCCGCGGGGTTGGGCTTTGCCCGCCACCAGTTTGGCCGCGGTTTCGGTGCTGCGACTCATGTTTCAGACTCCTCGATGCGGATGCAGATGTTAGTGAGTTCGGAGTAGAAATTAATCGAATGCATGCCGCCCTCGCGCCCGATGCCGGACAGCCCGGCGCCACCGAATGGAGTGCGCAGGTCGCGCAGGAACCACGCGTTGACCCAGGCAATACCCACCCTCATCGCCTGCGAGACACGATGTCCGCGGTTGAGATTGCTGGTCCATATGGTGGCTGCCAGACCGTACCGGGTGTCATTCGCGCGGCGAATCGCTTCGGACTCGGTGTCGAACGGCGCCACATGGCAGATTGGTCCGAAGATTTCCTCCTTGATGCAACGCGCGTCGTCCGGCAGGCCGGCGATGATGGTGGGCTCGACCCAATAGCCCTGGTCTCGCGCATCGCCGAAGGTGGGCACACCGCCGCCGGCTACGATCGTTGCGCCTTCCTGGCGCGCCAACGCGTAGTATTGCAACACCTTGTCCCGGTGTTCGGCCGAGATCAGCGGACCCATGGTGGTCTGGGCATCGGTGGGCCAGCCGAGTTTGACGTGCCCAAGGCGCTCGCACAGTGCGGCGACGAAACGATCATAGATCGGGCGCTCGACAAACACGCGTTCCGAGCACAGGCAGACCTGGCCTGTGTTGAGATAAATGGCGCGCATCATGCCGTCCACGGCCTGGTCGAAGTCGCAATCGGCAAAGACGATGGCGGCGTTCTTGCCGCCGAGTTCGAACGAGATCGGCTTCACGTGTTCGGCCGCTGCCCGCATGATGGCCGAGCCGGTGCGCGACTCGCCGGTGAAGGTGATGGCATCGATATCGGGGCTGGTGGTGATGAACTCGCCCGCCGATTGTGGGCCGAAACCGTGCACCAGGTTGAATACACCGGGCGGCACGCCCACCGCCTCCATGACCTCGGCCAACAGGGTCGCTGTACCCGGTGTCTCCTCCGATGGCTTGCACACCACCGCATTGCCGCAAGCCAGAGCCGGAGCGACTTTCCAGGTCAGCAAAAGCAACGGCAGGTTCCACGGGGAGATGATCCCTACGACACCCAGCGGTTTGCGCACGGTGTAGTTGATGGCGTGTGCGCCAGCGGGCAGGTCGGTGCGGAAAGACTCCAAAGGCGCCGTCTTGATCAGGTCGGCAAAGACACGGAAATTGGCAGCACCGCGCGGTATGTCGATGGTTGAGGCCAGCGACGCGGGCTTGCCGGTGTCGCTCATCTCTGCGTCCAGGAAGTCGGCAAAGCGTCGGTCAATCTCATCGGCCAGGCGGTACAGTATTGCGGCACGCTCGGTCACGGACATCTTGCCCCACGGGCCTTCGACTGCGCGGCGCCCGGCGACGATGGCCGCATCGACGAGCGCCTGGTCAGCTTCGTGCACCTGTGCGATGACGCGTCCGTCGGCGGGATTGAAGTCGTCGAAACGACGGGCCGACTCGACGAACCGGCCATTCACGTAATTGCGATACTGTTTCATTGGAGGATCTCACTGATTTCCGGCGCTGGCGTACGGGCACAACCCCGCCTGCAGCGCCTGTGGGGTTGCCGTAACGTTGCGCAAAGCAGCACCAACTGCGTCATAACAGCCTGACCACGGCGGCTCCGTTGCCATACTGCGGACCGTAACCCAGGATTTTCACTTGACCCAGGCGTCCGCCGAGCGCACCCAGCGCAAATGCGAAGTGCTTGAAACCCATATCCACTTTGGCCTGGGCAACGTAGTCCGGCATCTGGCGCGCCAGTTCTCCCAGGTCACGCTGCTCAATGAGCTTGAGAATGCGCTGATTCCACTCATCGTCCGTGGCCGACGCCACCTCGTCACTCTCGAGCGCACGCGCGTCCCGGAAGGTGGTTCCCGACAGTTCGCCGACCACCAGCACGACCACCCGTTTGCCCTGCGCCGAAGCCTGGGCTGCGACAACCTCGCCCAATCGGCGCGTGGCGTCGTTGTCGAGGTAGAGGTTGTTCGCCACAATCACCATCGGAATGGCGCCATCGGGATTGACGAGATTGCTGACCGATACGGTGCCTGAGTCGAGTGGGAAGCCGGCGTAGTCCACCAGCTTCGAACGCACACCCGCAATGTTGGCAGCTTTGACGCAGGCGCGCGCTAGTGAGACATCGGTGCTGATGTCGTAGCGCATCTCTCCAAACTCGTGCCAGTTCTCGTCGACATGCAGGCCGGCGGTTCGTGCGCGCCCTTGCCAGAGCTGGTCGAGTACTGCCAGCCAGCGGGTCGAATACACCACCAGCGTGTCCGGGCGCAACTCCTCGATCTCGCGGGATACCTGCCGCATGCCATCGAGCAGACCCGCATAGGCCGGTACGTCCGGGCGCAACATCAACAACGGGCTGCCCGGCAGCAAGTAAGCTCCCACGACGCCCGGCTGGTCGGTCAGTGCCTGGCGGTCAGCGTCGGCGTCGTGGCCCAGCAGCAATTTTTTGAACCGCATCCAGCCCGACGGAGCACGCCCGCTGCGCTGCGGGTGTCGCAGGTCGTGTACTACGCCCATCAGGCCACGCGGCATCAGCAGCATCAGCGCGATGGAGAGCCCGCCCAGCACCAGCAGGCCCTGGCCGGCAACGGCCCCGAGCAGTCGATCCACGATGATGAACAGCACGGCGCCGATGATCGGCCCCGCCACCGTGCCCATGCCGCCGGCGACCACCACGAAAACAATGTACGAGGCCCAGGAGATGGCGAAGGCAGAAGGTGGCGTGATGATCACCACGTCCATGAAGTACAGGCCCGAGGCGAGGCCGGTGATCAGCGCGCTGAACAGGAAGACGCTGGCCTTGACCTTGCTCACGTCGATACCGCTGCTGCGCGCGGCTTCTTCGTCGTCGCGCAATGCCGTAAGTGCCAGGCCATAGGCCGAACGCATCCAGCGCCAGATGACGGCAGTGGTGACGATGAGCAACCCCAGCGCGACGTAGTACAACTCGATCGGAGTGACGTCCGATCGCAATTGCATGCCGCCACCGGCACCGGCCACGTTCCAACTGTTGAAGACCGTCGCCACGGATTCGGCGATGAGCCAGGTCGCGATCGCGAAGTAGGCCCCCTGCAAGCGCAGCAGCGGCAGCGCCCCCAGGAAGATCAGCAGCAGTATCGCCACGCGGCGGACATAGTGACTCTTGAAGACATCGGCCTCGGGTTGCACCACGATCAGCCATTCATACAGTACCCACACCACCACGCCCACGCCCACGCCGATCCACATGCGGCGCTTGCTACCACTTTCGCGCAGCGGCAGGCACAGCAGCCATGCGAACGCAAGCGAAACAATGCCAGACACCGGCCATGCCACCCAGATGGACGTTTTGCCGTAGTAGAAGACGAGGGCCTGAGAAAAACCGCCCAGACCGATGAACACTTGCTGGCCGAAGCTGAGCAGGCCGGCATAACCCGCCATCAGGTTCCATGCATGCCCCAGCAGCGCAAACACGAACACCGAGAACAGCAGGTGCAGGGTGTAGCTGTTGTCCTCCAATACGGCCGGCATGATGAGCAGGGCGAGCGTGATTGCCAGCAGCCACCACGCGCCGCGACGGCCGTCGAACAGAACCGCCACAACGTGCTGCAGGGATCGCTGCGCAGTGCGTGTGTGTAACGTCGCAGCGGACGCCTTGGAAGTCTGTTGTGTCATTTTGCGAACAAACCTTGGGGTCGCACGGCCAGCACCAGCAAGATGAGCAGGTAACCGGACACCTGCTGTGCGGCAGGGCCGAAGTAGGTTCCGGCCAGTACCTGCGTGATGCCCAGCAGGATGCCGCCCACGAAGCTCCCGGCAAGCGAACCGAGTCCGCCGAGAATCACCACACCGAAGGCCATCAGCAGGAACGGTGGGCCGTCAAAAGGCTGGAATGAGCGCGACATGCCGACCATGAAACCGGCAACCGAGGCCGAGGCAAGTGCGACTCCACTGGCCACGGCGTATACGTGCGGGGTGCGCATGCCCATCAGCGCAGCGATCTCGGGGTCGTCGGATGCGGCGCGGATGGCGCGGCCAATGTGTGTGGATCGCATCCACAATGCCAACCCGCCCAGCAGCACTGCCGCTGCGATGAAGAAGCCCAGGCGCAGCGTGGAGACACTGAGATCCTGGCTCAGTCGGATCGCTGAGAACGAATAGTCATTGCGAATGGTGGCGGCATCCGAACTGAATGTCAGCAACATACCCTGGCTGAGCACGATGGACAGGCCGAAGGTCACCAACAGTGGCAGCATCAGGCCAAATACCGGCGACATGCCGCGTCGCTCGGCTGCCTGCACCGATACGTGGTTGAGCAAGAAGCGCTGCACCGCATAACCAATGCCATACATGACGGGCACCACCACCAGTAGCGACCAGAACGGCGCCACGGGAATCATGCTCAGCAGCGTGACGCACAGATAGGCGGCGACAATGAGCCAGTCGCCATGTGACAGGTTGACCAGCCGCATGACGCCGAAGTTCAGCGCCAGCCCGACGCTGATGAGCGCGTAGTAGCCGCCGAGCATGGAGCCCGACAGAATGCCGTTGGCCAGGTCGATGCCGAGCCAGTAGAGATCAGTTTCAGCCATGGGACGCTCCGGTGGCAGGGTCGGTTCCGAAATAGGCCGCAGTGATCTCCTCTACCCCGACTTCGCCGGGACGCCCCTCCAGCACGATGGCGCCTTCGAGCATCACGACAAAACGCGTGCAGTTGGCCAGCGCGCGGTTGAGATCCTGCTCCACCACGATGGTGGTGGCGCCGCCGGCCACGACACGCGCGAAATTCTTGTAGATCTCGGCCACCATCGCCGGGGACAAACCCAGTGACAACTCATCGAAGATCACGAGTTGCGGCGACGACATCAGTGCGCGGCCAATCGCCACCATCTGTTGCTCGCCGCCCGACATCTGGGATACCACTTGGCGCCGACGCTCACGCAGTCGCGGGAACAGCGTGTAGACCTCTTCCAGCTTGCCAGCCATGGTGGGTCGGCAGCGCGGCAAAAAGGCCCCGGCCAGCAGGTTGTCCTCGACCGACATGCGCGAAAACAGGCGGCGCCCTTCGGGCACGAGCGCCACGCCGGCGTCGACAATCTGATCGGGACTGAGTGCGTCCAGCCGCTGGCCGTTGAACTCGATGGCACCACGGATGCGGGTGCTGCTGCCATGCCCCATCAGTCCAACCAGCGAGCGCAGCAGTGTGGACTTTCCGGCACCATTGGCACCGATGATGGCCAGAACCTCACCTTTGTACAGCTCCAGCGAAATATCAGAGATAGCCCTGAGCTCGCCGTAAAAGGCGGACAGGCTGGTGACACGCAGCACCGGGGCTGCCTGTGGTGCGTCAGACACCGAGATAGACACGCTTGACCTGCGGTAGTTGAATGACATCATGCGGCGGACCGATAGCCAGCACCTGGCCTTCGGCCAGCGCCATCAAGCGGTCGGTAGCGGTGAGCATTGTGCGCATCACATGTTCAATCCAGACGATGGTGCATCCCATGCTGCGAATATGGCGCACGAGATCGATGAATTCGCTGACCTCCGATTCGGTCAGCCCGGCGGCGACCTCGTCGATGAGCAGCAGCTTGGGCCGCATGGCCAGCGCACGCGCCAGCTCGTGCCGCTTGCGCACCAGCAGTGGCAGCCGTCCTGCCAGAGTGTCGGCATAGCGCGTGAGCCCGGTGGTGGCCAGCGTACGCTCCACCCAGGCGGTGACGCCGGCGCCGCGCAGTCCACCGGCAAAGGTAGCCGCCACCCTAAGGTTGTCAAACACCGTCATCTGGCCAAACGGACGCGGCACCTGGAATGTGCGTGCAATGCCCAGGCGCGCGCGGTCATGCGTCACCAGTGCGGTGATGTCGGTACCGCGGAAAACAACCCGGCCCGCCGATGGCGCCACATGGCCGGAGAGCATGCCGAATAGCGACGTCTTGCCTGCGCCATTGGGGCCGATCACTCCGAGGATCTCTCCCTCAGTGACGTTGAAGCTGATCTGGTTGGCCACCTCGATGGCGCCATAGGACTTGCTTAGTCCATGGACCTGCAGAATATCGGCCATGAGTCAGAGATGCGGTGTGTTGGCCGCCTGCAGCACCCACTGGCACAGCAAGCTCTTCGGATCTTCGAATCCGTAGATTGCAGTAAAGTGATTTGCCTCGGGTTGGGCCCCGCTTTTGGCGCGGTTGCCCGCAGTCTTCCAGCGCTCCAGAAAACTGTCGGACTGGCGCTGGAACTCGGCTGGCTCGGCACCCCCCCATGTCATCAGCGCTGGCGTGCGTGTCGGACGCACGTGGAACAGCGGAGAATTGCGTTGGATGATGCCGTCATCGAGTTGGATCATCGGTTGCATCTTGCTGAAGCGCAGCGGTTGCAGGTCGTAAAGGCCGCTCACCAGCACCGCGCCACGCATCGGGTCTTGCGGCAGTCCGTATTCGTCGACCCACGGCGTCTGCAAACACATGGCCGTGAGATGGGCACCCGCCGAATGACCGCCGACCACCACCCGCTCGGGGTCGCCTCCATGGCGGTCGATGCGGCGCAGTACCCAGGCCACGGCCGCGCGTGCCTGTCGGCTGATCTCGTCGATCGATACCTTGGGCGTCAACGAATAGTTCACCACCACGGTGGTGATTCCGAGCTGGTTCAGCCCCAGCGCCACGCAACTGAACTCCTTGGAGGACAACATGCGCCAATAACCCCCATGGATGAAAACGAACACCGGTGCATGCGGACTCGCCGCAGGAAAGATGTCGAGTGTTTCATCCCGGGTAGGGCCATACGGCACGTCGAGCCTGGGGTTCAGGCGATGGCGCGCCAGCCGGCTTTCTTCGGTGTAGTGGCGCGCATACACCGTGAAGTCGGGAACCGAGGCCTCGACGTCGTACTGCGCGTCGATATCGGCCTGCGTTTCGAACTGGCGGTAGAGAGCAACCATGTGCAATGACAGGCGGGGGACGGTTTACTTGTAGAGCACCATCTCACCCGTCTTCTTCACATTCGGGTAGACCACGTTGTAGACGTTTTCCTTGACGAGACGCTTGGTCTTTTCGTCGTAACGCCATTGCGCGCCGCCCAGCGGCTGAACCGAGTAGTGCTGCTCATTGAATTTGACCGGGCCGGCCACGGTATCCAGGTTGGTACTCGCCAGAGCCTTGAGCACCGCAGCGCGATCCTTGGTGCCGGCGCGCTGGATGGCATCGAACAACACGTCATACGCGGCATCGTCGTAGCCGAGTGGCGGAATGTACTGCTTTTTGGTCTGGCTTTCGTAGGCGTCCACCAAAGCCTGCCCGTCATAACCACCGAACTTCGACTTGCCAGGGTAGGCCGGAGACCAGAAGTTCACCGACAGCAGGCCATAACCGGCCTTGCCCAGCGCGTTCATCGGCTCGGGGTAGCCGGTGCCTTTGTCGATTATGTACATCTTGGGCGCATAGCCGGCCTGCGCGGCTTGCTGCAGATAGTTCTGCATGTCCGGCGGAGCGAGCACGCCTGTCACCACTTCAACCCGGTTGCGCTTGAACTGATTGATAACGGCCGAGAAATCCGGCAGACCTTGCTGGAAGCGGCCTGGGTCGGTGGGTTTCCAGCCTTCTTTCTTGAATACCGGATCGAAAATCTGGGCGAACACCGTGCCGTCGGGATCGTTCGGATACAGGTAGCCGATATTGCCGTTGAAGCCACCCGGCAACGACTTGATCATGCCCACGTGGTTCTTGACAAGGTCGGGCACGGAGAAGAAGAAGTGGAAGGTGTACTTGTAGGTCTTGGGTTTGCCGTCCGGACCAAAGAGCCACGCTTCCACAGGCGTGTTGGTGGTGATGCAGGGAATCTCGTTGCGTTCACACAGGTCGGCCGGCGCATTGGTGGTGTCCGGCGTTCCCTGCGCCATCAGGAAATCCACCTTGTCCTGCAAAATGGCGCGCGTGGCGGCCTCGGCCGAACCTGCGACCGTGCTCTTGCTATCGTAGATCTGATATTCGATCTTGCACTGCTGATTGCCGACCTTCAGGCCACCTGCCTTGTTGATCGGATTGATCTTGTTGTCGTCGACCCACGGCGTGTCCTTGCCGACGTCGGCCAGCGGCCCGGTGACCGGCACGATGCGTGCGATCTTGATCGTGCACGATTGGGCATAGACGCCTGTGCTCAAGGCGGCTGCAAGACTGCCCGCAGCGATAGCGGCGATTTTCATTGACAACTTCATGGTGGCTCCAGAGGTGATGGGTGGGTGGAATCAGGAAAGCGAGGGGCGGAACACAGCGAGCCAGCGGCTCAGGGAACAAATTCGACAACGGCGGCGCCGCTGCCATACAGCGGACCATATCCATGAACGCGGGCACTGGTGTAGCGTCCTCCCATGCCCCCCAGGATCCAGTGCAGATGCTTGAAGCTCATCTCGGGCTTGGCCTGCGACACATATTCGGGTAACACACTGCGCAGTTGCCGCACGTCGGCCGCCTCGAGCAGGCGAAGGACGCGCTGATTCCATTGGTCATCGTCCACGCTGTGCAGGCGGTCATTGCGGATGTCGATTTGTTCACGGAACATGGCATTGGACAGGCCGCCCACGCCGACCACGGCTACGCGCTTGACCTTCTCCAGCGCGCACTGCACCGCCAGCGCACCGAGCTTCTCGGTCTGTTCGGCGCTGTGGTAAAGGTTGTTCGATGCGACCACCACCGGCAAGGCTTCCGTACCCATACCCATCTGCGTGCATGCCGTGATGGTGCCGCTGTCGATTGGAAAGGCATCGTAGTTGACGCCGCGCGCATGTATTCCCACGCGGGGAGACGCCGCCACGCAGGCATGTGCCAGTTCGGTGTCGGCCACGATATCGAACGGCAGTTCGCCATACTCGTGCCAGTTCTCGTCGACGTGGTGGCCCTTGTTGTGCCCGCGGGTGAGCCATTGTTGATCGAGCACTGCCATCCATTGGGTGGAATACACGACCACGACCTCAGGGCGAGAGGCAGCCAGCGCCCGGCCTGCACGCTGGTACGCCGCACTGAAGCGGCCCCACGGCAGGTTCTCGGGCTTGAGCTGCGGCAAAGGACAGCCGGGAACAAGGAATGCTGAAACCACTGGCATCTGGTGGTCCTTCAATCGACGAGCGAAGTGGAATACCCATTGTTCGATGCCACATCGCGGGGCCGGTCGGCGCGCACCTCGATGCCCGAGGCAGCGCGCTCGGCACCCGCGTCCAGCCGGGACAAACCGACTTTGTGCAATGGCCACTCCATCACGGCATTGCCAGTGCCGATCACCGTGCCATAGCCGTATAACTCGGCGGCGATCTCCGGGTACTGCATGGCTGCAAACATCCAGGTGAATGCACCTGATTTCACCTCGGCAAACGCTTCATCAATGAACTGCGGCAGCAGCCTGAACACTTCCTTAGTCTTGCCCTTGCGCATCAGTTCGATCATGCGCATGTCCCACTTATAGCCTTCGTAGGTCTGAGGGTGTTCCTGCGACATGTCCTCGGGAATGGCCGGCTCTTCGTGGAAGTGCCAGTGCGACAGGGTGTTGGAGGCCAGCAGCACGGCACGCTTGCCGCTCTTGCGGATAGCCTCGCGCGTGCCTTTGCCCAGCAGGTCCATCTCACCCATGCCCTCTTTCGTGTTCAGGTAATACGGCGAGTTGTTGGCCGATATGCAGACGATGGGAATATCCCACTCCGGGCGGATCATGTGCAAGGTGGTGATGGTCCCGTAGTCGACCCGAAACTTGGGATTGCGCATCATCTTGGTGACCAGCCCGAGCCGGCGCCCTTCCTCGGCGCAGGCCTCCGCCAGCTCCACATCGACTTCCAGCGAGAACTGGTAGCGAAAAAGGTTGGGAAAGATCGGATCGACCGACTTGCCGCTCATGTGGCGCACACCGAGAAAGTGGTGGCCCACCTGTGTGATCCAGTGCGGCGTGTGAATCAACAGTACATCGGGTTTGAGTTCTTCAAGGCTGGCGCGGGCACGCTCATACGCCCAGCGCAGCGGCTCCCAGCCACCTTGTGAGCGCGGTTCATTCTGCGGCGGATTCTCACCGTACACCAGGTGCGGCGGATGCGGAGCCAGAAAACCGGAGAGTATTTCACCTTGTGCCATGCATGCCCTTTCAATCAACCAGGAGCGGCGCCGCCATCATGGGCGATGCTGTCGTCGACATGGAACTGGAATTCGATCTCCACTGCCGCGCCCAGAGGTAGCGCGCTGACAACGACAAAGGTGCGCGCGGGCGGCGTCACCTCTGCGAACGCCTCGTCCCATGCGCGGTTGACATCGGCCGTTCCATTGACATCGGCACAGTAAACACGTGCCACGATCAACTGGGATATCGACCACCCAATCTCGTCGGCCAGCGCGCGCAGGTTGCGCAGAACCTGGGCGGTCTGCCCATAGGCCCCGCCCTCGGCAAGCCGGCCCGTCCGGGCATCCAGACCTACCAGGCCGGAAACGAATGCAAAGGCGCCCGCCCGCACCACCGGGCTGTATCGAAAGCGTGGCGCCGGCAAGGTCTTGCTCGGGACGACGACACAACTGAAACGGGAAGTGGAAGACATGCGGGAGGAAGGGCGATTTGTGCAATTTGACCGAAAGACATCTCTCTGGTCAAACTGTTCCGTATACGAGTTAACTTGACACGAGTCTAAAAACATCGGAAAGCCAAGTCAAGCGATTGGTGCTGTGATTTTGTACGGGTGTTTACACCTATGAGATACATTGACGAGATCGTTGACGACATTCTGGTTTGGTCATATAAACACCGTATACGTTGTACATATACCGTGTACACGTCTTATTTTTGTGAGCAAAATGACGATGCCACGTTCAACCCATCAAGGATCGCAGTGGCCGGCCGATTGACATGACAACAGCAAGCAAGGCACGCCTGGCAGTTGTGAACAGCAAGCAAAATCGGATGGCCGCCCAGCGCGAGAAGGCCACCCGCGTCGAGCAGCTTCCCCTGGCTGCTGCGACGCGCGAGATTCTGGGCAAGTTCCAGTTGTCCGACCTGGCAACGCATCTATTGAGGCGCGCGCACTTCGCAGCGGAAGAATTATTTGCCCAGGAATTTGCCGAAGAATCGATCACCCCGAGGCAGAAAGCTGCGCTGGTAATGCTGTATCAGAATCCTGGTATCAGTCAGAATGCGTTAGCTGACAAGCTTTACATGGACCGTAATACCGTGGCAGAGATGGTCAAGCGCATGTCGGCGGGCGGCCTGTTGGTCCGCCTTGCATCACCGAGTGACCAGCGTGCCTACGAGTTGTTCCTTGCGCCCGATGGCGCGGCATTGCTCGACCGTGTGATGCCGCGCGACTGGGCACTGGAGCAAAGGTTTCTGAATCGCCTGCCGGCCGAGTATCGTGCACTGTTCATCAAGTGCATGCACCTGATCATCGATCCGCCGCAATCGCAGGACGGCGCCAGTACGCCGGTCATGCGCACAACAGGATCTGCGCGTAAGCGCAGCGGGAATCACTCCGCCTGAAACCCGTCCTTCTTTCAACAATCAACTCACATCTAAATCATGGAAGTCAACCTCGGACTTGTTCTTCTTGCACTGGCCATCGTCATCGTTGCCATCGCTGTGCTCTGGTGGGTACTTTCCAAACTCTACCAGCGCTCCACGACCGAGCGAGCTTTTGTGCGCACCGGATTCCGGGGGCAGCGTGTTGCAATCTCGGGCGGCGCCCTGGTCATCCCCGTGTTGCACGAGGTGACCTGGGTCAACATGAACACCTTGCGCATCAGTCTGTCACATTACAACGAGAACGCGCTGATCACGCAGAATCGGTTGCGCTTGAACGTGGATGCCGACTTTTATGTGCGCGTCAAAGCTGACGCTACATCTGTCGCGGCTGCAGCGCGTTCGCTGGGTACCAGGGTCTCCTCGGTGGAGGCAATGCGCGAGTTGCTGGAGGCCCGCTTCAACGACGCACTGCGTACCGCCGCAGCGGAGTCAACGATGGAGCACCTGCACGAGCATCGCAGCGAGTATTCGGCGCGTGTGCGGACACTGGCGTCGGCAGGCATCGACACCAGCGGGCTGGAAATCGACAGCGTGTCGATCTCCAAGCTCGACCAGGCGTCACGTGAGTTCTTCAACCCGAACAATGCATTCGACGCAGCTGGCCTGACCATCCTGACGGCTGAAATAGAGGAGCGTCGCCGCCGTCGCAATGAAATCGAGCGCGACTCGCAAGTCGCCATCCAGCGCAAGAACCTGGCGGCCGAGCAGCAGATGTTCGAGCTGCAGAAGGAGGAAGAATATGCGCGGCTGGAGCAGGAGCGCGATATCGCCATCCGTCGTGCACAGCAGCAATCCCAGATCACCATCGAGCAGGCAGAGATGCAGCGCTCATCGGAGGTTGCCCAGGTCGGTGCCAGCGAGCAGATCGAAAAAGCCAAGCTGGTATCCGACCGCACGATGCGCGAGCAGCGGCTACGGCTTGAGCAGCAAGTCCGTGAAATCGAAATCGACAAATCACTCAAGCTGGAGATTGCAGAGACGCAGCGGCGCAAAACGCTGGAGATGACGCAGCAGCAAATCGAGATCGAAATCGCCGAAAACTCCAAGCGAAAGAGCCAGGCGCTCGCGGAATCTGAAATCGAACGTGCCTCGGCCGTGCGTGCCGAAGAGTCCGTCATTACCGCACGCGAAATGGAGCGAGCCGAGCGAGACAAGCAGTTGTTCCTGATCCAGGCCGCTCGCGATATCGAAGCCAAAGGGATGGCGGTGGTCAAGCAGGCCACCTCGGATCGCGAGGCCGCCGAGCAGCGCGCCGTGTCGTTGCAGACGATTGCCAATGCAGAGGCTGAAGTTGAGCGCCTGCGGGCGCAATCGGCCGATTTGCACCACGACGCCGAGGCCCGCGGACGCCGCGCGATGAATGAGGCGGAGAACGTGGCCACTCCGGAGACTGCGGCATTGCGTGCGCGGCTGGCGACACTTGCCCGGATCGAAGCCGTCGTTCGGGAAAGCGTCAAGCCGCTGGAACGCATCAGCGACATCAAGATCGTCCACTTCGATGGTCTTGGCACCAATGGCGGACGTGGTGATGGTGAGACGACCGGCACGAACGCCAGCGTGTCAGACCAGGTGATGAACAGCGCGCTTAAATATCGACTCCAGGCACCGTTGGTGGATTCGCTGCTCGCGTCAGCGGGCATCAATCCGGCCGATACCGCCGAGCTCCTCAAGTACAAGCCGGATTAGGGCCTGTCCACATTACGGGGACGCAATACGTTGCGGCTCGATGCGGCTTGGCGTCGCGGCACAAAGCCGCTTTGCCACAGCACGCAGAGAACGGGTCGAAAACCGCGCTGCAGCCTGGGAAGTCCCTAGTCGATGCTGGCGCCCGCGCTGAACCAACGCCCGATCAGCGCCCGTTCGGCGTCGGTAATGCCGGTGCTGTTGTTCATCGGCATCGCCCGGGTCACCACCACCTGCTGGTACACCGCCTGGGCATGCTGCTTGAGCAGGGCCGGCGAGTCGAGACGCACATTTTTCATCTGCAGCTGGGCGCCATGGCACATGTAGCAGCGCTGTTCCACCACCGCAAGCACGTCTCCGACCGTCGGCGCCGCCTGCGCGGGCGCCGACGTCCCACCCGGCGCGACGGTGGCAACGGTCTGCGCGGCCGGCGGACGCATCCACACCACGGCAGCGACGATCACGAGCACCCCGACCAGTGCGTACGGCCACGGATGGCCATTGCGTCCGAGCTTGTAACCATGGCGCATCACGAAGAACTGGCGAATGGCCGCGCCGGCAAACATCATCAGAATCAGCACCACCCAGTTCAGCGCGTGGCCGTAGGTGAAGCTGTAGTGGTTGCTCAGCATCGCGAACAGCACCGGCAACGTGAAGTAGGTGTTGTGCACACTGCGCTGCTTGGCACGCTGGCCATGGATCGGGTCCACCGGACGGCCTTCGCGCAGGTCCTTCACCGTCGTGCGCTGGCCCGGGATAATCCAGAAAAACACGTTGGCACTCATGGCGGTGGCGATCATGGCGCCCACCAGCAGGAAGGCCGCGCGCCCGGCAAACCAGTGACAGGCCAGCCAGGAGGCAAAACACACCACCAGAAACACCAGCGCGCCAACGATGACATCACCGTGCTTGCGCCGTCCAAACGCCTGGCAGATCAGGTCGTAGATCATCCAGAACACCACCAGGAACGACACCGCGATGCTGATCGCGGCGCCGCTGGACCAGTCCATCCGCGCCGTGTCGATCAGGTACACGCGCGCGTTCCACAGGTACGACACAGTGAACAGCGCAAAACCCGACAGCCAGGTGCTGTAGGCCTCCCAATAGAACCAGTGCAGGTGATCGGGCACGACCTTGGGCGCAACCGTGTATTTTTGCGGGTTGTAGAAACCGCCGCCATGCACGGCCCATAGTTCGCCACCGACACCGGCGTCCTTCAGCTCCTTGGACGCAGGTGGCAGCAGGCTGCTGTCCAGGAACACGAAATAGAACGAGGAACCGATCCAGGCGATGGCGGTGATCACATGGACCCAGCGCAGCAGCAGGTTGGCCCAGTCGAGGTAGTAACTTTCCATGAGTCAGATCTTTCGCAGCACGGGTCACTTCGCCCGCAGGTCTACCCACTGCTCACCACTGCGGGCGCTGTAAACAGGACTGGGTCGCGAACAAGGACCTGCCGATGGTCCGGCTCCGCTGCGACATGGGTCGCCAAGTGTATACAGTTTTGCGCGCAACTCAAACCCCCGCGACCGATCATGATCCAGGCGCACCTCCGATCGGGTGCCGCAGTTGCAGCAGCTGCGCGGCTACGGCGATGGCAATCACCTCCGGCTCCTTGCCCGGCACGCCGGCGATGCCGATCGGGCTGGTGATGCGCGCCAGTTCGGCGTCGGTGAATCCGCGTGCCTGCAGTCGATGCCGGAACGTCGCCCACTTGGTTCGACTGCCGATCAGGCCGACATACGGCAGGTCGTCGTGCCTGCGGATCCGGCCCAGGCAGGCCATCACGATGTCCAGGTCTTCGGCATGGCTGAAACTCATGATCAGCACATGACTGTGCGGCGCAAGGTCGGCCACGGCGGCCTGCACCGGGTCTGAATGCTCCACCACCACGTTGTCCGGCAGCGGGTCCGGAAAGACGCCGTCGCGACTGTCGATCCAGCATACGGAAAACGGCAAACGCGCCAGCACCTGCACCAGTGCCTGCCCGACATGGCCGCCACCGAACACGGCCAGGGGTGTCAATGCGGCGGCCAGACGCTGGCGCAGCATCGGCACCGCCGCGGCGCTCACCGGTTCGAACTGCAACTGCATCACACCGCCGCAACATTGCCCCAGGCTGGGCCCCAGCACGAACCGCCGCTGCAGTGCGGGCGCCGCGCCATTGAGGAGGGCACGTGCATGGGCAATGGCCTGAAACTCGACATGGCCACCACCAATGGTGCCGACACAATCCGCGCCAAAAACCGCCATCCAGGTGCCCGCGTCGCGCGGCACCGAGCCCTGGGTGACCTCGACGGTGACCCAGACCCCCGGCTCGAGGGCCAACCGGGACAACGCGACTTCAGCAGGTTTCACGACTTGTTACCTTCGACACCTTCACATCAGGCTGCCCATGCACCCTCTCAGGCACAGTATGCCTGCGCCAGACAATGGCGCATGCACGCGGCGCAAATGGCGTGCAGCCGCCGATAATTGCCGAATTCCAGACCCGAAAGACTTCCCGTGAAATCCATCCAACGTGCACTGCGGCTCGCCACGATGTCGCTCGTCGGCGGGATCTTGGCCGCCTGCAGCACGGCATACCGGGAGCCGCCTCCACCCGCTGCGCCGTCGGCGCCCGCAGACAATAGCGCGGTCCCCGGCGCGACGCTCGACGCCCCTGCGCCACCGGTCATACCTCCGGTGGCGCAACTGCCCACCGTTTCGTACGCCACTTCGGCGCTGGCCTATCGGCGCGACGCCGCCACCCACCTGTATGCCCACAATACCGCGCGCATCTACAAGGGCATATTGCAGCCCCATCTGTACGCCATTGGTGTGCTCGATGTCGACATCGACCGCCAGGGTCAAGTCACGGGCATCAACTGGCGGCGCGCGCCCAAACACGCACCTGAAGTCATGGCCGAGATCGTGCGCACGGTGCGCCAGGCCGCACCGTATCCGATCCCGTCGCGCATGGGCCGCGTGACCTACAGCGATGTCTGGTTGTGGGACAAGAGCGGACAGTTCCAGCTCGACACGCTGACCGAAGGCCAGATGTAGGCCACGTCTTCCCGTCACCGGCGCCGCATCACGAGCCCCGATAGGTGGAGTAGCTCCAGGGACTGACCAGCAGCGGCACATGGTAATGCTGGTCGGTGTGCGCGACGCCGAAGTCCAGGCTGACCTGGTTCAGGAAACTGGGCTCCGGCAAGACGACCTGCCGGCTACGGAAATAGCCCGCCACGTCGAACTCCAGCCGATACAGTCCTTTTTTCAGACTCGCGTCGTCGTACAGCGGGCCGTCCGGATTGCGCCCGTCGCGGTTCAGCGTGAACCGCTTCACCAGGGTGGCCACACCGCCATCGACGGTCAACAGCGCAACCGCCATGCCCGCCGCCGGTATGCCGTGCATGGTGTCCAGTACATGTGTGCTCATTCCCATGGTGATCTCCTGTGCGGTGCCACGGTTGCTGCCTGCCGCCATGGCTGTTGGAAACATCCGTCTCCAGTTTGAAAAACAAAAGTGTATACAGTTATTGCTCGGAACGCTATCATTCCCGCATGGAATCCTCGTCCACAACGGTGATTGTGCAATCCCTGACCAAGGCGATCGTCGAGCATCGCCTGCTGCCAGGGAGCAAGCTGGCAGAGCAAAAACTCGCCGACCATTTCGGGGTTTCGCGCACGCTGGTGCGCCAGGCGCTGATGCAACTGGCGCAGCACCAGCTGGTCACGCTCGCGCCAGCGCGTGGCGCGTTTGTCGCCGCACCCTCGGCCGACGAGGCGCGCCAGGTGTTCGCCGTGCGCCGTATGCTCGAATGCGAAATGGCGCGCATGTTTGCAACCCAGGCCACACCGGCGAAGATCAAGTCGCTGCGCGAGCACATCGCGCAGGAGAAACGCGCCATCGAACAAGGCGACGCCAGCGGCCGAGCCGAACTGCTGGGCGACTTTCATGTGCGCATGGCTGAACTGATGGGCAACCAGGTGTTGGCCCAGTTGCTGGGCCAGCTGATCTCGCGCTGCGCCCTGATCACCCTGATGTACCAAAGCAGCCGCGACGCCGGGCATTCAAACGACGAGCATGTGGAAATCGTGCGGGCCCTGGCCGCACGCGACGGCGCACGTGCGGCCCACCTGATGGACGAACACCTGAGCCACGTCGAAACCCATCTCACCTTCAAGCGCAGTTATCCGAGCAACGACATCACCCAGGCATTGGCCTGACACGCACCATGACTTTGCCTGACACGGTTTACGACACCACCGCCAGCTACCCGCGCGACCTCGTGGGTTATGGCGCCGCCCCACCCCATGCGCAGTGGCCGGACGGCGCTCGCATTGCGGTGCAATTCGTGCTCAACTACGAGGAAGGCGGCGAGAACGCGGTGCTCCATGGCGACCCGGCGTCCGAACAATTCCTGTCAGAAATGTTCAACCCTGCCGCATTCCCGGCGCGCCACCTGAGCATGGAGAGCATCTACGAATACGGTTCGCGCGCCGGCGTCTGGCGCATTCTGCGTGAATTCGAGGCGCGCAAGCTGCCGCTGACCATTTTCGGCGTGGGCATGGCGTTACAGCGCCATCCGGAGCTGACTGCAGCATTCAAGTCACTCGGTCATGAGATCGCCTGTCACGGCTGGCGCTGGATCAACTACCAGGCCATGGACGAGGCGCAGGAACGCGAGCACATGCGCATCGGCATGGAGATCATCGAACAACTCACAGGCGAACGTGCGCTGGGCTGGTACACCGGGCGCGACAGCCCGAATACGCGCCGCCTGGTGGCCGACTATGGTGGCTTCGAATACGACAGCGACTACTATGGAGACGATCTTCCGTTCTGGATGCAGGTGCGCAAAACCGATGGCGCGGTGGTGCCGCAACTGATCGTGCCCTATACGCTCGACACCAACGACATGCGTTTCGCCTCGGCCCAGGGCTTCGCCCACGGTGACGACTTCTTCACCTACCTGCGCGATGCCTTCGACGTGCTGTATGCCGAGGGGGATCCGAACGGCCTCGATCGGCCCAGCATGCTGAACATCGGCATGCATTGCCGGCTGCTCGGGCGCCCGGCCCGCATAAAGGCGCTGCAACGTTTCCTGGACCATGTGCAGTCACATGACAAGGTCTGGATCTGCCGCCGACTGGACATCGCACGCCACTGGACAACCACCCACCCCTACCCGGGCTAAACCTGCAAGACATCTGCCATGGCCACCTTCACGCTGCAACAACTCAACGATGCCCCGCTCGACCAGGCATGCGCAATGGTCGACGGCCTGTACGAACACACGCCATGGATCGCCGAGCAGGCACTGGCCAGCCGCCCGTTCCGCTCGCTGGCGCACGTCAAGCATTGCCTGGCCCAGGTGCTGCGCAGCGCCAGTCGCGCGCAGCACCTGGCGCTGGTGCGCGCCCACCCGGAACTCGCCGGCAAGGCCATGCGCGGCAACACGCTGACCAGCGAATCCACGAATGAGCAGAACAAGGCGGGCCTTACGCAGTGCACACCTGACGAGCTGGCCCGCATCGCGCAGCTCAATGCCGACTACGCCGCACGCTTCAGCCACCCATTCATACTGGCAGTGCGTGGACCGCGCGGCGACGGCCTGACCAAGCGGCAGATTCTGGCCACGTTCGAGAGGCGCCTGCATCACCATCCCGAGACCGAGCTGCAGGAGTGCCTGCGCAACATCCACCGCATCGTCGAGTTGCGGCTGAACGACAAATTCGGCATCACACCCGCGCTGGGCAACCAGGTATGGGACTGGCAGGAGCAGCTCAGCCAATTCTCGGACCCGGGTTACGCGGAAAAAGGCCAGCTCACCGTCACCTACCTGACCGATGCGCACCGTGCCTGTGCGGCACAAATCGCGGAGCAGATGCACGATTGCGGTTTTGACAGTGTTGCCATCGACGCGGTCGGCAATGTCGTGGGCCGTTACCACGCCGCCACGCCGGGCGCGCGCACACTGATGACTGGCAGCCACTACGACACGGTGCGCAATGGTGGTAAATACGATGGGCGACTGGGTATCTTCGTACCGATGGCCTGCGTACGCGAGCTGCACCGCAGCGGCACACGGCTGCCTTTCGCCATCGAGGTGATCGGTTTCGCCGAGGAGGAAGGCCAGCGCTACAAGGCCACCTTCCTGGGTTCGGGGGCACTCATCGGCCACTTCCGCAACGAATGGCTGGCGCAAAATGACGCCGACGGCGTCACGATGGCGCAAGCGATGGCACATGCCGGGCTGTCTATTGCCGACATCCCCAAGCTCAAGCGCGATCCGAACGACTACCTTGGCTTCGTCGAAGTACATATCGAGCAGGGCCCGGTGCTCAGCGAGATCGACCTGCCGCTGGCGGTGGTCACCTCGATCAACGGCAGCGTGCGGTATCTGGTCGAGATGATGGGCACCGCCTGTCATGCCGGCACTACGCCGATGGACCGGCGCAGCGATGCGGCGGCCGGTGCCGCTGAAGTGATTCTGGCCGTCGAGCGGCGTGCCACGCAGGACGCCGATTCGGTTGCGACCGTCGGTCTGCTGAACGTGCCAGCGGGATCGATCAACGTAGTGCCGGGGCACTGCCAGTTCTCGCTCGACATGCGGGCACCGACCGATGCGCAGCGCGATGCGTTGGAGCGCGATGTGTTGGCCGCGCTGGCCGCCGTATGCGAGCGCCGCCAACTGCGTACCACGATGGAAGAAACGATGCGCGCAGCAGCGGCGCCGAGTGCGCCGACGTGGCAGGCGCGTTGGGAACGCGCGGTCGACGCGCTCGGCATACCGGTGCACCGCATGACCAGCGGCGCCGGCCACGATGCGATGAAACTGCACGAAGTGATGCCGCAGGCGATGCTGTTCGTGCGCGGCCAGAACGCCGGCATCAGTCACAACCCACTCGAATCCACCACCAGCGACGACATGGAGCTGGCCGTGCACGCCTTCTCGAACCTGCTGCGCGAAACCGCAGCCGACCTCTGACACCACCATCCGCCATGAACACATACGAACAACTCGACGCCTGGGTCGACCAGCATTTCGACGAACAGGTCCGCTTCCTGCAGGAGCTGATCCGCGTGCCGACCGACACGCCGCCAGGCAACAACACACCGCATGCGCAGCGCGCCGCGCAACTGCTGCACGATATGGGCATCGACACCGAGCAACATGCCGTGCCGCAGGCCGAGGTGCTGGCCGTCGGCATGGAGTCCGTGACCAACCTCATTGCCCGGCGCCACTACGGTGCGGGTCCGACCATCCTGCTCAATGCGCACGGTGACGTGGTGCCGCCGGGCGACGGCTGGACGCACGACCCCTATGGCGGCGAGATCGCCGACGGCCGCATCTATGGCCGTGCGGCGGCGGTGAGCAAATGCGACTTTTCGACCTATACCTTCGCGGTGCGCGCACTCGAGGCCGTGGCCCGCCCGGCCAAGGGCAGCGTCGAGCTGCTGTTCACCTACGATGAGGAATTCGGTGGCGAAGTCGGCCCGGCCTGGCTGCTGCGTCACAACATCATCCATCCCGACCTGATGATCGCCGCCGGCTTCAGCTACCAGGTCATCACCGCGCACAACGGCTGCCTGCAGATGGAGGTGACGGTGCACGGCAAGATGGCGCATGCAGCCATCCCCGACTCGGGCGTCGATGCCATCCATGCGGCGGTGCAGATCCTGAGCCAGCTCTATGCGCAGAACACCTTGTACAAATCGGTGACCTCCCAGGTCGAGGGCATCACCCACCCCTATCTGAACGTCGGCATGATCGACGGCGGCACCAACACCAACGTGGTGCCCGGGCGCGCCAGCTTCAAGCTCGACCGGCGCATGATTCCGGAGGAAAATCCAGCCGAGGTCGAAGCGGCGCTGCACCAGATCATTCATGAAGCGGCGGCAAAAATTCCCGGTGTCACGATCGATATCAAACGCCTGCTGCTGGCCAAGGCGATGCGCCCCCTGCCCGGCAACACACCCCTGGTGTCTGCACTGCAAAAACACGGCGAGCAGGTGTTCGGCGAGAAGATTCCCGCGCTGGGAACCCCGCTGTATACCGATGTGCGGCTGTTCTGTGAAGCCGGCATCCCCGGTGTGATTTATGGCGCCGGGCCGCGCACGGTGCTGGAGTCACATGCCAAACGTGCCGACGAGCGACTCGAACTCGAAGACCTGCGCCGTGCGACCAAGGTGATTGCGCGCAGCCTGTTCGATCTGCTCAACTAACGCCGGCCCCAGCCGGCCTCCGCCTGGGCGGATTCAGGTCGCGCGCGGGGTGCGCCGCCTTGCTGGCGTGGCGGGTGCAGCCCGTGCCTTGCCCGCGACTGCTGTTTTGTTGCGGAGGGTTGCTTTTTGGCCTGGGGCCGCCTGACTGCTCACAGCTGTCTTCTTGCGTGGCGTTGCCTTTGCGACAGGGGTGGCTATCTTGCGGACCACCGACTTCTTGATTGGAACTGCCTTCTTGGCTGATGCTGCCTTCTTCGTCGGCACCGCCTTCTTGGCTGGCGCAGCGACCTTGCCGGAGGCCCCAGCAACCGGCCCCGACGCTGGCGCAAGGGCGCGCAGTTCATCAAACGCCACTGCAATCGCATTCGCTAGATCCTTGACATCCGGCGCAGCAGCCGCATCGGCCATCAATCCGAAATCCAGCGACTGGTCATAACTCTGCACCGTGATGTTCAGCGCCATGCCATGCACCACGATCGAGGTCGGGTAGTTGGTCACCATGCGGGCGCCGGCCAGGTAGAGCGGCACCGGAGGACCCGGCACATTGGAGATGGTGACATTGGCGACCTGCCCCAGCCGGTCCGCGACCCGGGTCTTGCCGACCAGTGCAGATGCCGCCTCCAGCAACCAGGGAACACCGATCGACGGATAGTCTGTTGGCAGGATGTTCCTGACACTGCCCATGGCCGACTTCATGGCCGCGGTCGCGGCCTTGACATGCGCCAGTCGCGCGCCCGCGTCGGCCAGGTGGGTGCCCAGGCTGATGACCGACATGGATGCCTGGTTGTCGCTGGATGTGTCGCCGGCCACGCGCAGAGAGATCGGTACGGCCGCGACCAGGCTCTTCTTCGGCAGGCGATCCCTTCCTTGTAAATAGTGCCGCAATGCACCGGAACAGACGGCCAGCACCATGTCGTTGATGGTGGCGCCGCAGGCCTTGCCCAGCGCCTTGAGTTCGGCCATCGGCAGGCTCACGGCGGCGAACGCGCGACCGGTGCCAACCGACACATTGAACGGGGTGGCGGGCGCCAGCGTCAGGTTGCTGACCTTGCCCTTGCGCAGGCCGAACAAGGCGCTGCTGCCAAAGGCGGTGCGCGCCGCACCGCCCAAGGTGCCAATGGTCGAGGGCAACTCGCGCACGATCTTCGACACCTGCGCAAATTCGTTGCCCAGTGCACCGCGCAACATTTCCGCCATGCCCAGGCGAAATACCCTGCGCCGTGTGCTGCGCACGACTTCCATGGCGCGTGGCTCGGGCGTCACGTCGAGCAAGGTGTTGGCCAGCGCGACGGCCGCCTGCCCGTCCACTGCCGCATGGTGCAACTGGGTATATACGCCGACCCGCTTGCGCCCGCCGGGGCCTGGCGCAAGGCCGGTGAACACATGCATCTTCCACAATGGCAAAGAGCGATCGAGCAGGACCGGATGCAACATGCCGATCTGTGCCTCCAGTGCCGCGAGCCCGTCACCGGTGCGGGCGTCGGCGGGTAACTTGATTTCAACGATATGTTGTGTCAGGTCGGGTTCGGCGTCGACCCAGGCCGGGTTGGCCATGTTCAGTGGCATCCACCACAGACGCCGGCGAAATACCGGAAGCAGCGGCAGGCGGCTTGCGACGTGCTGGCGCAGGTCGCGCAGATAGCTGCCGCGATGGCCCTTGGGCAACTCGAAAATATGCATGGCGCCGACATGCATCGGCATTTGCGGTGTTTCGAGGAACAGGAAACTCGCGTCAAGTCCAGACAACTGTCGCATGGGGGCTCTTTCTTTTTATCCGGGCCTAGCGCCCGGCAGGTCCGCGGAGATTGCGACGACAGCGGCTCCTGGCTGCTATTTGGTCAGGAAAGCCAACATCTTGTTTGCGAACTTGCCATACGGCGGCATCATGAACTTAAAAGCCGAAAACCGGGCCTGGTAGAACACCGGCCGCAGTTTGGAAAAGGTCGTGAAACCCTCTCTGCCGTGGTAGTGACCCATGCCCGAATCGCCCACACCACCAAACGGCAGGTCATGCTGGCCGACGTGGAACAAGGCGTCGTTGACCGATACGCCACCGGACATGACCCGGTCGAGCAACGACTGCACCACCTGCGGATCGTTGCTGAACGGGTAGATCGCCAACGGCCTTGGCCCCGCGTTCACCGCAGCCACAACCTCGTCGAGCGACTGGAAGCCGCGGATCGGCAATATCGGCCCGAAGATCTCACGCTGCCACAGGATGCTGTCGAGCGGTGCGTCGAGCACGATGGCCGGCGCGATCTTGCGCGAGGCAGCGTCAAATGCCGGACCCGGCACCAGCTGCAAGATCGTGGCGCCACGCTCGCGCGCATCGTCGAGCGCATTGAGTAGCCGGTCGAACGCGGTCTGATCGATGATCGAGGTGTAATCCACTGACGCAATCGACGGATACCGCTTGGGCACGATTTTCTGTGCCTCCTGTACGAACTGCGCAATCTTCGCCTGTGGCATCCATAGGTGGTCAACCGAGGTGCAAATCTGCCCGGCATTGAGGTACTTGACGAACAGGATACGTTCGGCAGCCTTGCGCAGCGGAAAATCGTCGCACAGGATGGCGGGCGCCTTGCCGCCGAGTTCGAGCGTCACCGGACACAGGTTCTGCGCCGCCGCCGCCATCACCGCGCGTCCGGTCTGGCCGGAGCCGGTGAACAGCAGATGGTCGAACTTCAATTTCGAGAACGCGACGCCCACGCCACCGGTTTCGTCGAAAAACTGCAGCTTTTCGGGCGGGAAATAAGCCGGAATCTTCTCGATCAGCAACTTTGCAAGATGGCGCGAGTTCTCACTCATCTTGACCATCGCCCGGTTGCCGGCCGCAAATATATAGGTCAACGGCACCATGCTCAGGTTGACCGGGAAGTTCCACGGCACGATGACACCGACCACACCGAGCGGCTGCGGAATGACCCGGTTGCGCGCGCCCAGAAAATTGCGCAGGTCCACGGCGCGGCGCTGCGGCTTCATCCAGCGCCGCAGGTGCTTTACGACATGGTCGATGCCGTCGACTGCCGGGACTATCTCGGCCAGCAGGGTTTCATGGCGGGAGCGGTGACCGTAGTCGGCACTGATCGCGTCACACAGCGCGTCCTTGTTCTCACGGATCAAGCGCTGCAAGGTGCGCAAGTCGGCAATACGTTCGTCCAGTGTGGGTACCGGGTGGGCCAGATAGGCCTGGCGCTGCAGTGCCAGGGCCAGTTCCAGCGGCGTAGGAATATCGTTCTTCATGGCGGTTGCCTCCTGTCGGTACACGACTTGGCAGGGATTCGGGGCCTCCAGCTTACCCGCAAAGTGCATCGCAGGTGAAGCACCGGCTTTACCCCGCTCGAACTGGCACGCAAGCGCGATTTCGAACGCCGATGTACGCAGGTAGCGCATCCTGGTGGCAGGCACCCATGTGCTTATCCGCATAAACACCGACAACGGCGGAGGCCGTGATGGGTTAGCCTATCAGACTCACCTGACCCGCACGTTTGAATGGACACCCATGAGCAAAGAACTCTCCCCCGCTGAACACGCCCTGCGCGAGGCTGCCCGCGAATACCACCGCAGCCCGACCCGCGGCAAGATCGCCGTGGCACCAACCAAGGCGCTGTCCAACCAGCGCGACCTGTCGCTGGCCTATTCGCCCGGCGTCGCGTATCCCTGCCTGGATATCCAGGCCGACCCGTCGCTGGCGGCCGAATACACCTCGCGCGGCAACCTGGTGGGTGTGATCACCAACGGCACGGCTGTGCTGGGCCTGGGCGACATCGGGCCACTGGCGGCCAAACCAGTGATGGAGGGCAAGGGCTGCCTGTTCAAGAAGTTCGCCGGCATCGACGTGTTCGATATTGAACTGGCCGAACGCGACCCAGACAAGCTGGTCGACATGATCGCCGCGATGGAGCCCACGCTGGGCGGCGTCAACCTGGAGGACATCAAGGCGCCGGAGTGTTTCTATATCGAACGCAAGCTGCGCGAACGCATGAACATCCCGGTGTTCCATGACGACCAGCACGGCACCGCCATTATTTCGTCGGCGGCGCTGCTCAACGGGCTGGAGCTGGTGGGCAAGAAGATCGAGGAGGTCAAGGTCGCGGTGTCGGGCGCAGGCGCTGCCGCGCTGGCCTGCCTGGACGTGATGGTCGGCCTGGGCGTGCTGCGCGAGAACGTCTTTGTCTGCGACTCCAAGGGCGTGATCTACAACGGGCGTCCGGGCGGGTTCGACGAGTCCAAGCAGCGCGTGGCACGGGACACCGATGCGCGCACGCTGGCCGATGTGGTCGACGGGGCCGATGTGTTCCTGGGCTGCTCCACCGCCGGGGTGCTGACGCAGGACATGGTCAAGACGATGGCGCGCGCGCCCATCATCCTGGCCCTGGCCAATCCGGAGCCCGAGATCCGGCCGGAGCTGGCCAAGGAAGCGCGGCCCGACTGCATCATCGCCACCGGCCGCTCGGACTACCCGAACCAGGTCAACAACGTTTTGTGTTTTCCGTACATCTTCCGCGGCGCGCTCGATTGCGGCGCCACCAAGATCACCGAGGAAATGAAGCTGGCCTGTGTGCGCCAGATTGCCGACCTGGCCAAGGCCGACATCAGCGAAGAGGTCGCCAACGCCTATGCCGGCAAGGAACTGGTGTTCGGCCCGGATTACCTGATCCCGACACCGTTCGACTCGCGCCTGATCATGCGCATCGCCCCCGCTGTTGCCAAGGCGGCCGCCGACTCCGGCGTGGCGACGCGTCCGATCGGGGACATGGACGCCTACCGGCAGCAACTCTCGCGCTTCGTCTACCAGACCGGCATGTTCATGCGCCCGGTGTTCACCGCGGCCAAGGCTGTCCCGGCTGCGGCCAAGCGCGTTGCCTATGCCGAGGGCGAGGACGAGCGCGTGCTGCGCGCAGTACAGGTCGCGGTCGACGAAGGCCTGGCGCATCCGATTCTGATCGGGCGTCCGGCGGTGATCGAGGCGCGGCTGGCCAAGGCCGGGCTGCGGCTCAAGCTCGGCGTCGACGTCGAGAATGTCAACCCCGAGGAAGACCCGCGTTTTCGCCAGTACTGGGAGGCGTATCACAAGCTCATGGGGCGGCGCGGCATCTCGGTGGAAGCGGCCAAGACGGCGGTGCGGCGCTCCAACACCACCATTGCAGCGCTGATGGTCCACCTCGGCGACGCAGACGCGATGTTGTGCGGCCTGGTCGGGCGTTTCGATAACCACCTCGAACACGTGCGCGACGTCATTGGTGTCAAGAAAGGCGCCACTGGCCTGGCCACGCTCAATGCGCTGATGCTGGACCAGCGTACTTTGTTCATCGCCGACACCCATATCAATGAGGAGCCGGATGCGGAGCAACTGGCCAGCATTGCGCTGATGGCGGCCGAAGAGGTGCGCGGATTCGGTCTGCCACCCAAGGTGGCCTTCCTGTCGCACTCGAACTATGGCACGTCCAAACGCAAGTCGGCGATCAAGATGCGCCAGGCCTATGAACTGTTCTCGCGCATGGCGCCCGACATCGAATGCGATGGCGAATTGCACGGTGACTCGGCGCTGTCGGAGCCGATCCGGCGCAACGCGCTGATGGACAGCAAGCTCGAGGGCGAGGCCAACATCCTGATCTGCCCCAACCTGGACGCAGCCAACATATTGTTCAACGTGCTCAAGATCACCGGCGGGCATGGCGTCACCGTCGGCCCGATCCTGCTCGGCGCGGCGGCGTCGGCCCACGTGATCACCCCATCGGCCACGGTGCGCCGGGTGGTCAACATGACGGCGCTGGCGGTGGCCAACTCAGCACACAAGGCAAGCGCCTGATGACAACCCCGGACATCTTTGCGCGGGGTGCTGTTGCCGCGCCAGCCGTGCTTGACCAGGATGGCGGTCAATGAGCGGCCCCAACCGTGATTTCTGGCAGGAACGTTTCGACAAGCGCCATACCCCGTGGGACCGGGGCGCGGCCAATCCGCAGCTGACCACCTGGCTCGACAGCGGCGCCCTGGCGCCGTGCCGCATCGCCGTACCGGGTTGCGGCAGCGGCTGGGAAGTGGCCGAGCTGGCCCGCCGCGGATTCGACGTCACAGCCCTGGACTACGCGCCCGCGGCCGTCGAACACACGCGCGCGCTGCTGGACCAGCACGGATTGACAGGTGAGGTGCTGCGGGCCGATGTGCTGCAGTTTCAGTCCAGTCGCCCATTCGACGCGGTGTACGAGCAGACCTGCCTATGTGCCTTGCACCCCGACCATTGGAGCGTCTACACACGCAACCTGCACCAGTGGCTAGTCGCCGGTGGCGGTCTGTGGGGCTTATTCATGCAGATGCCGCGCCCGTCCGCGATGCAGGAAGGACGCATCGAAGGCCCGCCTTACCATTGCGACATCAACGCGGTGCGCTCGCTGTTCGCCGAACCGCAATGGCGGTGGCCCAAACCACCGTATGACAAGGTGGACCACCCCGGCCTGGCGCACGAACTAGCCATCACGCTGACCCGTAACTGACTCCAGGCGCTCACTATGGCCGCCAGTAGTCTGCTTGCCCTGATCGATGACATAGCCACCATCCTCGACGACGTCGCGGTGATGACCAAGGTCGCTGCACGCCAGGGACTGTCAGCGGCCGACGACGTGGCGGCCATGACCCAGATGGCGGCGCGCAAGACTGCAGGGGTGCTGGGAGACGACCTGGCGCTCAATGCGCAGCAGGTCACCGGCGTGCGCGCCGACCGCGAGTTACCGGTGGTCTGGGCCGTGACCAAGGGTTCGTTGCGCAACAAGGCGATCCTGGTGCCGGCAGCGCTGGCGATCAGCGCGATTGCGCCATGGGCCATCACCCCGCTCTTGATGCTCGGTGGCTTGTTTCTGTGTTTCGAAGGCGCGCAAAAGGTACTGCATGTGCTGGCCGCGCGCTCGGGCGAAGACGACGCGCACCACCAGGAACTGGTGCGCGTCGTGGCCGATCCGGAGCTAGACCTCGTCGCGTTCGAGAAAGACAAGATCCAGGGCGCGATCCGCACCGACTTCATCCTGTCCGCCGAGATCATCGTCATCACGCTGGGCACGGTGGCGGCGGCCGGTTTTGGTCAACAGGTGGCGGTGCTCGTCGGCATATCGCTGTTGATGACCGTCGGTGTCTATGGACTTGTCGCCGGCATCGTCAAGCTCGACGACGCCGGCCTGAATCTCAGCCAGACCGATGCGCGCTGGAAACAGTCCATCGGCCGCGCCATCCTGGCGACGGCGCCCTGGCTGATGAAGATCTTGTCAGTGGTGGGCACTGCGGCCATGTTCCTGGTCGGCGGCAGCATTCTCGTACACGGCGTGCCCATGGTGGGCCATGCGCTGGAGGGTTTCGCAGCGCAGCTGGGCTGGTTCGCACCGGTGGCAACGACACTGGCCAACGCCGTTGCGGGCGTCGCCGCTGGGCTCGTGGTCGCGGCGGCAGGCAATCTCATCGGCCGGCTGCGCTCCGGACAAGCTGCTCAAACTGACTGAATGCGCAGCGCGCGCCAGCGCCGCTCAGCGGCGCCAGGTTGCGCCCGGCCCCGTGTTGATCCATGATCGACAAGGCTGGCAGGCACCGTTAGACCGAGGACCATCGGTCAGTCCAGTCGGCACTTACGCAGGCGGGGGGCAGCTGGGTCAGCATGGATGGCATCTTCATCAGTTATCGACGCGATGATGCGGCGGGTTACGCCGGACGCCTGTATGACCGTCTGGTGGGCCATTTCGGGCCGCAACAAGTATTCATGGATGTCGAGGGCATCGAGCCAGGCCTCGACTTTGTCGAGGCGATCGAGCAGGCGGTCGGTTCGTGCCGGGTCCTGATCGTCATCATCGGCGATGAATGGACCACGGTCACCGATGCGGCTGGGCGTCGCCGCCTCGATGATCCCAACGACTTCATCCGGCTGGAAACCGGCACTGCACTGAAACGTCAGATCCGTGTCGTACCGGTACTCGTCGGTGGTGCCGTGATGCCACACGCGGGCGAACTACCGGACGAGCTCAAGGGCCTGACCCGGCGCCAGGCGATTGAAATCAACCACAAGCAATGGGACGCATCGTCCGGCGAACTGATCCGGGCGCTCGAAGGCATTCTCACGGCGGCAAACCCTGAGACCGAGCCGGAACCGACCGAACCGATGCCGATCGCACCGCCACCATCGACATCGACATCAGAGCCGGGGCCCCCGCGCACCGGGCCAACGGAGGTCGGGGCCTCGGTAGTCGCCACAAACCCGCCAGCCCCCGGCCGTGCCAGGCTGTGGACACTGCTTGCCGCAGCCATTGCCATCAGCGCGGCCGTCGGGTGGTGGGCGGCTGCCCGTCCGGACGGGCCTGAACAGAACACGCCGCGTGCAGTGGTGCAATCGGATGCCCCCGCGACAACAGCCGCGTCACCGATACCCTTGGCAGTCAAACCCCTGGAACCCGCAGCCTCGGCTGTCGTCGCTTCGTCACCCGTCCCTGCTCCTGTTGCTGACCCTGTTGTTACTCCTGCTGCTGCACCGACTCCTGCTGCAGCACCGACTCCCGGTGCTGCACCGACTCCCGCTGCAGCGGCTCCTGCTCCAGACACGGCTACTGCGAATGCCACGACTGCGGATTCCGCCCAAGCACCATCGCCAGCATCCGACCTGACGTCATCAACGGCGACCGCAGCAATCCCGAAGCGACCGCTGCCCGCCAGCGCTGCCAGGCCAACACCAGCCACGGCAACGAATACCACGACGGCACCCCCCTCTGCGCCCCAGCGCAAATCGGCCCAAACCCCGATGATTCGCGCCTTCACGGCCAGCACAACGGCGACACAGGTACGCCTGTGTTACCGCGTTACCGGCGCCGACAGCCTGGACCTGTCGCCGCGTCCTGGCGCGCTCGCCGGCAAGCAACAGGATTGCGTGACCGTAACGCTCGATGCGCCGGCAATCTTCACGCTCACGGCCCGTAACGGCAGCGAAAGCATCCGCAGACGACTGGCGGTGCTGCCACAGGAAAGCAGCGCAGCCCAACCTGACGCGACTACGCGCGCTGCTGAGCCCCCAGTGGCGGCACCGGTGGCGCCAGGCCCGGCCCCGACCGCAGCAGCAACGGCTGCAATTCCGACGCCACTACCTGGCACCAATGCCAATGCCAATGCCAATGCGACGATCCCGGTTGCCGGCGAGCGCTGGGTGTATCGGTCGTCCGGCAAATGGCGCACCAGCCCCAAGCGACGCATCGAGGTGATCACGCGCGCAATCGCCGGCACAGTGGTGACCGATGCACTGAACGTGCTGGAGCCCGACACCGCCGGCGGCGCAGAACTGCGGCGCTCACGCGGCGACAAACCCGACTTCATCGGCTGGAAGTCAATCGGCCCGGAGTTCAGCCCCTATTTCGGCGCCTTTGTCGATCTGCTGCAACAAGGGCCGCTGACGGACCTGCCCACGCCTGATCTCGATCCGGTATGGCCGCGCTGGCAGTCACAGGCCAGGGTGCTGGGACGTGAGTCCGTGCAGGTGCCCGCCGGCAGGTTCGATGCAGTTAAGGTCGAGGTCTGGAGCAACCGCGAACGCACCGGCTCGTCGACCGAAGCGCGGCTGGAGCCAGTGCGGGTGCATTACCTGATCTGGTACGCGCCAGCCGTCAAACGTTATGTACGGATGCAGCGCCGCGTCACCACCGCCGACAACACTGAAAGCGAAAAAGACGAATTCGAACTGCTCTCCTACGACCAACGTTGACGCAAACGACGCAATGACATCATGGCCGTTCGCCAGCGCGGCCAGTTGTCGCAGGCTGCGAACGTGCAGCCATGCACACCAGCGGCGGCGTCAACCAGCGCCGCGATTGTCGTTACGCCACGGCGGCAACGGCGCCCCGCAGTCACGACAAAAATGCGCACTGGGCGAATGACCTTCGCTCAGGCATTCGTGGCAGGTGCGGGTGGTCGGCTCGCGGTTCATGCTCCGCGCCGTGAACTCGGCGCTGACGATGCCGGTGGGGACAGCCAAGGTGCCCCAGCCCACCAGCATCATGATCGAGGCAATGACACGTCCGAGATCGGTTTGCGGCGTGATGTCGCCAAAACCGACGGTGGTCATGGTCGTGATCGCCCAGTAGACGCCCACTGGAATGCTGGTGTAGCCATGCTCGGGGCCTTCGACCACATACATCAGCGTGCCCATCACCATCACGACCAGCATCACGAACGACATGAACACCAGAATCTTGCGCCGCGACGCTGCCAGTGCATGCCCCAGTGCGCCGAATTCGGCCACGTATTCGGTCAGCTTGAGGATCCGGAACACACGCAACAGGCGCAGCACCCGCACGTCGATCAGCGCGCTGACCCCCGGTACCAGCAGTGCAATGTAGGTCGGCAACACCGCCAGCAGATCGATGATGCCGTACCCACTTCCGGCATACTTCATGGGCCGGCGCACGCAGGCCAGGCGGGCAATATATTCGACCGTGAACAACAGCGTGAAGATCCATTCGAGCGCCATCATCAGGTCGGCATGCTGCGCGTGGAAACCGGCCATGGAGTCGAGTACCACCACCACCAGGCTGGCCAGGATGACACCGATCAGCGTCAGGTCGAAAATCCGGCCAGCCCGGGTGTCGGCCTCGAAGATGATGATGTACATGCGCAGGCGCCACCCCTGCTCCGGGCGGCCGAACTTGCGTGCGTCAATGGGGTCCGTGGAAGCGGCTTCTGGCATGGGTGAATCGTAGTGGATCGCCGCGGGGACGCGGTGCTATTGCGGATTTTTGCGGATTCCTGCGGTGTGGCATGTGCGCCCACAACACGCACGACAGGTCTGCGCGTAGCCAGGGTCGGCGTACATCAAGCTGATCGGCGATCACCGATGTTCCGCAAATTAACGGGCAGTTGCACCTAACCGTCACCATCGTAATCCCTAGGTCCGATTCATCGGAATCCCCACATAATCTGTTTTGGACACAGCGGCGGTCGCGCGTCGACCGCGCCAGATTGGTTCAGCGAGGCCGCATATGTTGCCCGCCGGGCGATCACCGGCTGCTACGGGTCCGCAGATTCCTCAGGACCCCAATTGCCAGACATTGCCGCACACTCAACACCCGTGCTCCGGGTCAACAATCTCCATACGCGGTTCGCCACGCGCGGCGGGGACGTGCATGCCGTCAACGCCATCAGTTTCGACCTTAAACCGGGCGAGTTGCTGGGCGTGGTCGGTGAAAGCGGTTCCGGCAAGTCGGTCACGATGATGTCCCTGCTGGGCCTGTTGCCCAGCCCCCCGGCAACCGTGCAGGCCGATTCGGTGCTGTTCGACGACCTCGACCTGCTGCGTTGCACGCCAGAACAACTGCGCCAGGTGCGCGGCGGGCGCATCGGCTTCATCTTCCAGGATCCGATGACCTCGCTGAACCCCGTGTTCACGGTCGGTTTTCAGATCATGGAGCCATTGCGCGAGCACATGGGACTGGATAGGCCTGCCGCGGCGAAACGGGCGCGGGAATTGCTGGACCTGGTGGGTATCCCGGACGCCGAGCGACGTCTGCAGGACTATCCGCACCAATTCTCCGGCGGCATGCGCCAACGCGTGATGATTGCGATTGCGCTGGCATGTGATCCAAAAGTGCTGATCGCCGACGAACCCACAACCGCACTGGATGTCACTATTCAGGCACAGATTCTCGAACTGGTACGGGAATTGCGTCACCGGCTGGGTATGGCCATTATCTGGATTACCCACGACCTCGGCGTCATCGCCGGCATCGCCGACCGCGCCATGGTCATGTACGGCGGGCAGATCGTCGAGATGGCGCCGATCGAGGAGTTGTTCGAGCGCCCGGCGCATCCATACACCCGCGCATTACTCAAGACCATGCCGCGCCTGCGCGGCGCGCGCGCGGAACAACTCGAAGTGATCGAAGGTCAGCCGCCGATCATGAAGGCCGCGCCCACCTCATGCGCATTCCGACCACGCTGCGCCATGGCCATGGACCGTTGCGGCCGGGAGAATCCGGTGCGCCTGACGATTGGCCCCAATCACGATGTCGCCTGCTTCTGGGACCCAGCAACCGGCAAGGAGCGCCATGCTTGAGGCCGTCGAAAAAGCAGGCAGCAAGCTGAAGGCAACGCCAAGCCGCGGCGCAGCCACTGCGCCCGCGCTGGTGCAGGTGCGTGGGCTGAAGATGCACTTCCCGATCTATTCCGGACTGCTACGGCGCCAGACGGGCCAGGTCAAAGCCGTCGACGGTGTGAGTTTCGATATCCCGGCCGGCGAAACCCTGGGACTGGTGGGCGAGTCCGGTTGCGGCAAATCGACTGTGGCGCGGGCCTTGCTGCGCCTGTACGAACCCACGGCCGGCGAAGTCATCGTCGATGGGCAGAACGTGACCACCGCCCCACCGGAAGCCTTGCGCAAGCTCCGGCCGAACATGCAGATGGTGTTCCAGGATCCGCAGGCCAGCCTGAACCCGCGCATGACGGTGGCATCCATCATCGGTGAGCCGCTGGTCGAGCACACAAGGCTGAGTAAAACAGGGCAACGCGAGCGTATCTACGAACTGCTCGACCAGGTCGGGCTGAACCGCAACTTCGCCAACCGGTATCCGCACGAGTTCTCCGGCGGCCAGCGTCAGCGCATCGGCATTGCACGCGCGCTGGCGCTGAACCCCAAATTGATTGTCTGTGATGAACCCATCGCCGCACTGGATGTCTCCATCCAGGCGCAGGTCGTGAATCTGCTGGAAAACCTGCAAAAGAGCCACGGGCTGACCTACCTGTTCATCAGCCACGACCTGTCGATGGTCCGGCACATCGCGACCCGGGTGGCGGTCATGTACCTGGGCCGCATCGTCGAACTGGCCGAGCGCGACGCGCTGTACGCAAACCCGAAACATCCATATTCCCAGGCCCTGCTATCGGCCGTGCCCGAGCCCGACCCGAAGACCGAAGCCACGCGCCAGCGCATCGTTCTCACCGGCGACGTCCCGTCGCCGTCAAACCCGCCAAAGGGATGTGCTTTTTCCACGCGTTGCCCCCAGGCCATGGCGCATTGCCGGGTCGTGGCGCCGGCCCTGGTGGAGATCGAACCGGGCCGCATCGTGGCCTGCCACCTTTATTCCAACAACGATTCGACCACTGCGGCAACAGTGGCACTCTGAGTTCTCTGCGTCCCGCAATCACCTCAAGGAAAAGGAGTCCAACTTGAAAACCCGTTATTCCCTCATCGCCCTGGGCGTACTCGTCGCGCTGTCCCAGAGCGCGCTGGCCCAGCGCGGCTCCAGCGGCAACGTCAACGTCATCTATTGGCAGGCACCGTCGATCCTGAACCCTTACCTGTCGACCGGCACCAAGGACATCGAGGCCGCCTCGCTCGTGCTCGAACCCCTAATCCGATTCAACGAGAAGGGCGAAATGGTCGCTTGGCTCGCGGCCGAAGTGCCCACCGTCGCCAATGGCGGTTTTGCCGCCGACTTCAAGTCCATCACCTACAAGCTCAAGCCCGGACTGAAGTGGTCCGACGGCACACCGATGACGGCGGCCGACGTGGTCTTCACCTACGAATACTGCACCGGCATCAAGGGCTGTGCGAAAGCCAACATCTTCGCGCCGGTGGACAAGGTGACAGCGGTCAACGCCACCACGATCCGCATCAACTTCAAGACAGCCGCGCCGTATCCGTATTCCGTATTTGGCGGCGCCGGCACCCCGATTCTGCAGAAGGCGCAGTTCCAGGACTGCCTGGGCGACAAAGCGCCCAGCTGCAGCAAGCAGAACTTCAACCCGATCGGCACCGGCCCGTTCATGGTCAAGGACTTCCGTCCCAATGACGTGATCCAGATGGTCGCCAACCCCAACTACCGCGATCCGGCCAAGCCGGCATTCGCCACGCTGACCTTCAAGGGTGGTGGTGACGCAGCGGCAGCCGGCCGCGCCGTCATGGAAACCGGCGAATACGACTACGCCTGGAACCTGCAGCTGGCACCCGATGTGCTGGCCAATATGGGCAAGGGCGGCAAAGGCAAGACGGTTGCCGCCTTCGGCACGCTGGTCGAGCGCATCGAAATGAACCTGACCGATCCATCGGCCAAGTTGGGTGATGAGCGCGCAACCACCAAGCACCCGCATCCCTACCTGTCTGACATGCGGGTGCGCAAGGCCTTGTCCATGGCCATCGACCGCGAGCTGCTGGTGGAAATCGGCTATGGCCCTGCCGGTCGTCCGACCTGCAACCTGGTACCTGCTCCGGCGGCGTTCGCATCGAGCAACACCGACTGTATCAAGCAGGACATGGCCGGCGCCAAGGCCTTGCTCGACCAGGCCGGCTGGAAGATGGGGTCCAACGGCGTGCGCGCCAAGAACGGCGTGAAGATGGAGATGCTATACCAGACCTCCACCAACGCGGTGCGCCAGAACTTCCAGACGCTGATCAAACAGTGGTGGACCGAACTGGGTGTCAAGGTTGAGCTGCGCAACATTGCAGGCTCGGTATTTTTCGGGGGTGATGCAGGCTCTCCCGACACGTTCCAGAAGTTCTTTGCCGATGTCGAGATGTACGCCAACAACTTCGACGGCACCGATCCGGAAGCCTATCTGGCCGAGCATGCCTGCGACAAGATCCCGCGTCCCGAGACGCAGTGGCAAGGCACCAACATGAACCGCTACTGCAACGCCGACTACGACAAGCTGGTCAAGGAGCTGGGCACAACTGCAGGCGTCGAGAAACGCGCCGTAATTGCCAAGAAGCTCAACGACATGCTGACCAAGGAAAGTTATGTCGTCGTGCCGCTGGTGGACCGCGGCCGTGTCTCCGCACATGCCAACAGCCTGGGTGGTGTGAAACTCAATACCTGGGACAGCGAGCTGTGGAACATCGCTGACTGGTACCGCGTCAAGTAAAGCCGAACCCGGCCCCTGGTGGCTGACGGGCGCCCTGCCCGCCAGCCACCCGGCGTCCACCCCCCTGTATTCCTGGCTCGGGACGCATATGCGAACCCGGACCCATTCCATCCGAAGCCGCCGCGCATGTTCACCTACACGCTTCGCCGTCTGCTGACCGCCATTCCGACGGTACTGATCATCAGCCTGGTCATCTTCATGTTGCTCGAGCTCGCGCCCGGCGACCCGATGTCCGATGTACCGCTGACCGTACCTCCCGAAGTCAAGGCCAAGATGCGCGAAGCCCTGGGACTCGACCAGCCCTCCTGGGTGCGCTACCTGTTGTGGCTGAAACAATTCTTCTGGGTCGAACCGGTACACCTGTTCGACCACTGGTTCGGAACCGCATACGGCACCGACATGCAACGCGTGATCTCCTGGCAGACACGCAGCCCGGTGTCCGAGCTGATCCTCCAGCGCCTGCCCCAGACCCTGTGGGTGGTGGGCATGGGTTATCTGGTTGGCGTGGCTCTGGCGGTGCCGATAGGCGTCATCTCGGCCTACCGCCAATACAGCTGGTTCGACCAGTTCGGCACCTTCATCTCGATGGTCGGCTTTTCGGTACCCACGTTCTTTACCGGTGTATTGATGATCGTGGTCTTCTCGGTACAGCTGAACTGGTTCCCGTCCATCTACGACACCACGCTGGTCGTCAACTCCTGGTCCACATTCTGGCGGCAGGTGCAGCAGATGGTGATGCCGGTGGCGGTACTGGCCCTGTACAACGCCGCACAAATCAGCCGCTACATGCGCGCCGCGATGCTCGACAACCTGCAACAGGACTATGTTCGCACCGCCCGCGCCAAGGGCATGCGCGAAAAGGTCGTGGTACTGGTGCATGTGCTGCGCAACTCGATGATCCCGGTCGTAACCGTGATCGCGCTGGGCGTACCGTCCATCTTTGCCGGCGCCATCATCACGGAGCAGGTGTTCAAGGTGAACGGCCTTGGCCATTTGCTGATCAATGCGATCCAGGTCAACGACCTGCCACTGGTGCAGTCCCTGACGTTCATCTTCGCGGTGCTCATCGTCGCTTTCAACCTGATTGCCGACGTACTCTACGGCATCCTGGACCCGAGGATCCGTTATGACTGAGCCCGCCGCCACCACCAAAGCGGTCGACCAGGCCGACCGCCCGCCACGCAGCCAATGGTTCGACGTGTGGGACCAGTTCAAGACCCACAAGGGCGCACTGCTCGGTGCCGCGGTGTTCGTATCGATCCTGTTGTTCGTGCTGGTCGGCCCCTTGCTGTGGGGCACCGACCCCGGCTACGCCAACCTGCGCATGCGCAACCACGCGCCGAGCCTGCAGTTTCCATTTGGCACGGACGAACTCGGGCGTGACCTGTTTGCCCGCATGATGGCCGGTGGCCAAGTGTCGATCGCAGTCGGTATGACCGCCATGTCAATTGCGGTGCTGCTGGGCACGCTGGTCGGCGTTACCGCCGGTTTTTTCCGCCACCTGGACGGCATCCTGATGCGACTCACCGACCTGTTCCTGGCGCTGCCGCTGCTGCCCCTGCTGCTGGTAATGGTGATGCTGTTCCGCGAGCCACTGTCGTCGCGCATGGGGCCCGAGATGGGCATCTTCCTGCTGATGGTGATCTCGATCGGAGCCACCTCGTGGATGCAGACCGCGCGTATCGTGCGTAGCGAGGTACTGGCGCTCAAGGAGCGCGAGTTCGTGCTGGCGGCGCGCTCGATCGGCGCCCCACCGGTGCGCATGATCCTGCGCCACATTCTGCCCAACACGCTGAGCCCGATCATGGTGGCAGCCGCGCTGGGCATTGCCGGGGCCATCATCATCGAGAGCGCGTTGTCGTTCCTGGGGCTGGGTTTTCCACCCGACTTCCCGACCTGGGGCCGGCTATTGTTCGACGCGGTCAATCAGTTGCAGCTGTATCCGAACCGGGTGATGCTGCCGGGTATCGCGATTTCACTGACCGTGTTGTCGGTCAACTACATCGGAGACGGGTTGCGCGACGCGCTGGACCCACGCATTCGAGGGCGATAACCCAACTAAGCCCGACAAGCCCGATGCGCCCGGCATCAGGACCGGGCGACGCGGCTACCAGAGCGCTGAATCGCGCGAATCGGTCAGGCGCCGACGCTGGCGCTTGCGCAAGAGCACACTGACAACCCAACCCAGCAGCACGACACCGAGCCCTGCGCCACCGATCATGGCCGCAAACGACCACTCCACGGCCATATCAGGCATCCACACCATCGCCGCCCACAGCACAGCGGCCAACGCAAATATTCCGGCTGTGAGCCTCATCCCTGAACCTGCCTTCCCTGTTTCATTGACCGCCATCATAGTCGGGCACCGCGCCGACACGCCGTGCAAGGCGATGCCATCGGGTTTCCCATCTACCGCAACGCCCGGTGGTAACACCGCAGCACGAACGACGATAACCGCAAAGGTGCATTTCTGACAAATGCCGGCAGCCACTGCGGCGCGTTCATCGCAAATCGAGTCGCCCAACGGGTATGGGGCTTGAGCCAACGGGTCAAAGCTACAAAACGGTGCTGGTCCAGCATGGGTTTCACGCGACAACGTGCCTGTCAAATGACGCCATTGTTGCCTGTCGCCGCTGCCCTTGTCCATGCGATGCCATGTCGGACCACCAGGGCCACCACCTAGTGTAGTGTTTCACGCTGTTTGAACTGTTTTGAGTTTTGCTTTCGCCCGCATGACTTTTTCCAGAATGTCACGAGCACTTGCCGTCCAGATGAAGGGCTTTGGAGCCTCGTTGTGGGCGAGCAC
>Ga0209491_10000205_pt1 | contig 114502 bp, 112 predicted proteins | sample BON02_FD_187213 | JGI IMG/M metagenome (GOLD analysis project Ga0209491, IMG submission 187213) | Freshwater microbial communities from Lake Bonney liftoff mats and glacier meltwater in Antarctica - BON-02 (SPAdes) (version 2) | ecosystem: Environmental > Aquatic > Freshwater > Ice > Glacier... | reverse complement strand
ACAGGAAACGCGCAATGGCCACCGGGTTGAGTGCCCCGTCGGCACCAGGTCCGCGGTCGGCCTTGCGCTCGTAGTAGCCGTGACCCCAGAGCTTGCAGCCGTTGCAATGCGGACAGTTCGATGGACGGTAGGCATCACAGCCGGCTTCGAGCGCAGCGGCGTGCAACTCAAGAGAGGTGATGCTTGCTAAAATTCGGTGCATAGGCTGGTCTTCTGATGTTGGGTTTGGGTTTCGTCACCACAAACGTTAACAAAAGAATGACTGGCCTATCTTGTTTGCAATAGGGCATCGCAAGAATTCTGCTGCCAGGGGGGGTGCCTCCGGCGGCCTGGCAGGGGCCTATTGAGAATCAAACCAAACCAGAAAACCCGCTCAACGTCCCGCAATACATTCGGGCTCGATACTGCAAACGCTACAAAAAGACTTGGGACAAAACAGGGGTGCCGATCCTCAGATGTCGACGGACGTAACAATATGTGTCCGCGCCGATTAAATATCGACCCGCAGTGGGTCAGTGTTCGGATGGCGGCAACACCCGTCATCCCTGCGGATCAAAAATGCTGGCTACCGCATATGAAGACAGACTCAGACCCTTTTCGCAGTCAAGCCATCGGCTGGCATGACGGAACTCATTAGAACGCGTGCTCGCTTTGACAAAACTGGTCTCGTCCAAGATGCCGATAGAGGCCTTTTTGCCAAGACCTGTCAATTCAATCTTGATGGTATGCGCGCTCAGATTAGCCAGCAAGATTCGTTTGCCTTTGCCATCTTTCCAGCCGACCGTTGCGAGTCGTTTCGAGTCACTATTGCCGATATCAAGCAAGCGATGTCCGCTGGCGCAAAAAAGTGATGTCAGGGTGTGGAACACGGGAAATACGGTGTCCCTGGCCACAGATGTCGGAAGATCGTCAAACCAGGGTTGAGATTGATTCGGAGTGCGCATGTAGAAAACTCCCAGCGGACCGGTTGGTGCAGCCATGCTGATGCGGGCGACGCCGGCTTGAACCAGGGTGCAGACATAGCCAAGCGTCCAAGCCGCTGAAAATAGCCCACGTTGACGCGGATCCATTTTTGCCAAACAGACGCGGCCGTTGTGAGGGTTATCCGAATACCTCGCGCCATACGGGTTATCTCTTGCACCGATGCCGCTGGGACCGACATGGTGGGATTTGCCACCGGAAAAATGTTGTGCAGTGCGAATTTGCCAGGGCAAGGCTTCCAAGGTCTCCATGACCGATCGGTCGTCGGCGGCATGCACGATAGGACTGGTGGAATTGGTGATGAAATCCAGCGCTTCGCAGGCGGGGCGTTTGCGGTTGAGTTCTGTGAAAAAAGAAAACATACCGCCGCCTAGCTGCGCAGCAGGAAAAGCTTTGCGTGCCGCCAGGTACAGTTGATGTAAATCTGGAGCAGGCGGGTAGATGCCGCCGGGAAGTACCGATTTCAAATGTCCAACGGGACAAACACAAAGCATGTCTGGGCTCAGGCCAGCCGCTTTGGCATATTCCGCGACTTGCGTCAGTTCTGCGGCAAAACCCTCTAGGCTTTGGACCACGACTTCGAGCATGACCTGGACTTGCAGTTGCTTTGAAAGTTGTGCGTACTTTTGCAGCAACACTGTGCTGTGCTGTTGTCGCGGATCGAAGAAGCACACCAGAAACTTTGGTGCCATATTTTTCATCAATCTGACTTTGACCAGCGTGTTGTCGATTTCTTCTGCCGGCATCCCTAATCCGATGGGTGGCACGATGGAGGCCGTGACGGCACCGACAGTGACTTTCAATGGCCCAGGTTCGATTGACGATCCCCTCTTGGGTATCGGACCAGAAAATTGCAGACTGACCGATTGTTCGACCGCTTCACCGGCAGGCAGTGTGTAAGGCCATGGCCGTGACAAGGGGCGTACATAAGTTTTGAATGATGCGTCGGTCCAGTTACGGTGATCTTCCATTTCAAACGTATCGCCATGCATGACACAACGCGACCACACGCCCGGCAGCACCTGGTGCGACAAGGCCCGTACATTTCGAAAAGGGCAATCAGGGTCGACATCCTCTGGAAATTGACTTTTTGCCACTTGGCCGTTGAGATGTTCCACCCTGAGCGTCTGACCAACGACATCAGTCAGCGGATGCAAGACCACAAAACCAGTGCGGGCTGTCAAAAAATCAGTCTGAGGAGTGGCCTTGCCGCTAAAGATGAGTGTGCCGTCTGCGCGGCCCTCAATGTGCGCTACGTAGTCGATAGATTGAGTCTGTCGACCGCAAGTCGCCTGGTAGCTGACCACAAAGCTGCTGGCGTACTGTTGAATGGAAAGATGACGCAGTACGGGCGTGTAGGTCCCCCAGTTTTCATCCCGCACCAGAAACGACAGGGCGCGCAACACCTCGACGCCATTCAGACGGAGATAGCGCAGATTGCCGTTGTCGAATTCAACCGATAAGGCACCAGCGACAAGTATCGTGCCGATCGTATCGACTTCAAGGGTGCCGGTTGTCTTGATCACAGTGAAAGGTTCAATCAACGCCATGCTTCTATCCTCAAAAAATCAAACAGGTGCCCCGCTTGCGATCACAAGACCGCTGACGGGATCGATGATGATGACGCGGCTCATGTCAACTTCAAGCCCAATACGTTCACCACAGTGATGCACATCATGGGCGAACAATTCGGCGACCGTGGTGTTGCTGCCCAACTTGAATTCAACAAAGGTGCGTGAGCCTGTGGGTTGCACCATGTCGATGTCAACGCTTATATGCGCCACATCGTCCCGACTTTGACCTTGGCGGCGCATGTGTTCCGGGCGGATGCCGAGTTCAATAGGCATGCCTGTCTTTGTCTGCAAATGCCCGAAGCGCGAATTGGACAGCGCGAGGGATAAATCGGGCGTGATTTGCGCGCTCAATCCATTGGTGTTAGCCTCTAGAGTCGCTGGTATGAAGTTCATCGAGGGTGAACCTAGAAAACCCGCCACATAACGGGTGCGCGGGTGTTCAAACAATGCCAATGGCGCGCCCTGTTGCTCGATCAGACCTTCGTGCATCAACACAATTCGGTCAGCCAGGGTCATGGCTTCAATCTGATCATGGGTCACATAAATCATGGTTTTACCCAAATCCTGGTGCAGACGTTTGATCTCGCCGCGCATTTCATCGCGAAGCCGTGCATCCAGATTGGACAAGGGTTCGTCAAAAAGATACAGGCGTGCGTCTCGCACCACGGCGCGGCCAATGGCTACGCGTTGGAGTTGGCCGCCCGAGAGTTGCCGCGGATAACGGTTCAGCAAGTGACTGATTGCCAGCATGGCAGCGGCACGTTGAACTCTTGGCGCGATCTCGGCAGTGGGCGTCTTGCGCGCTCGCAAACCAAAGGCGATATTGTCAAACACCGTCATGTAGGGATAAAGCGCGTAGTTTTGAAACACCATCGCGATATCTCGATCCTTGGGTGGCATTTCGTTGACACGTTGGCCGGCGATAGACAAGCTGCCTTCATCAGCGTATTCCAGGCCGGCAATGGTTCTGAGCAGGGTGCTTTTACCGCATCCGGACTGACCGACCAACACGGTGAATTCACCGGCGGGAATGGACAGGTCTATGCCTTTAACCACATGGTTGTTACCGTAGTATTTGTGAAGTCCGAGGATTTGCAGATCCGCCATGTTTGTTTATCCTTTGACCGCGCCCATAGAAATGCCTCTGACCAAGTATCTTTGCATAAAGACCACTGCGATGAACACAGGTAAGGTGCCTAACACTGACATCGCGGCGATTTTGGTCCAGAAATTGGATTGACCACCGAAATAATGGGTGACCTGAACGGTAAAGGTGGTGACTTCGGTGCGCGTGAGCACTAGCGCAAATAAAAACTCGTTCCACGAAAAAATGAAAGTGAAGATGGCCGTCGCCAACAGGCCACCCTTGCACATCGGCAGCACCACTTTGTAAAACACTTGCCAGGGACTGCAACCATCGATCAGGGCGGCTTCTTCCAGCGAACGAGGAATGTCCTGGATATAGCCGCGCATCATCCAAATGACATACGGCAGGTTGAAGGCGGTATAAAGCAGGATCATTCCAATATAGGTATCCACCCATCCAAAAAATACATAGAGCAGAAAAATCGGGAACACAACTGCGATGGGTGGCACCATGCGCTGGGAAATGATCCAGTTGGACAAATGGTCTCCCCCGGTCTTGAACCGTGCCAGACTGTAGGCGCACAGCGTACCCAGCGTCATGGCAAGCAACGTGGAGACGCTAGCAACCAGAAGACTGTTAAAGACTGATATCGCATCGCCATCCTTGAACAACACCAGGTAGTTGTTCAACTGCAAAGAGGCTGGCCACCAGACAGGTGGAGATGAATAAATTTCATCGGCGGTTTTGAAGGAATTCATTGCCAGCCAATACACGGGAAAAAGAAAGACCAGAGTGATCAATATGGCAACGCACAGGCGCAGTGCCTGCTTGACACGAAAGGACAGTGGAATGCGGTTCATCTTGATAACCCCACACGTTTCAAAGCCCACATCAACACAGCGCTGAGCATCACCACGATCAGCAATGCCACTGCAGCCGTATAGCTTGTTTCGAATTGTCTGAAGCCCTGGTTGTAGGTGAAGATAGAAATCGTTTCAGTCATGGTTCCGGGACCGCCACGCGTCAAAGTCCAGACCACATCAAACAAACGAAATAAATCAAGTAGGCGAATCAGCAAGGCGATCGCCATTACCGGCCAGATAGACGGCAACACAATCAGAAAAAATATGCGCCAGTAACTGGCCCCGTCAATAGCCGCAGCCTCGAGCTGAGACTTGTCGACATTGGCAAGTGCTGCCAGAAGAAGCAAGAACATGAACGGCGTCCACTGCCAGACCTCGGCAATCAATATGGCGGGATAGACCAGTTCAGGACGAATGGTCCACAGGATTGGCATGTCGTGCCCAACGATCCAACCAATCACTTGGTTGATGGGGCCATAACGGTTGTCGAACATCAGCGACCAAATAGCGCCAGCCACGATGGGTGCAACCACGACAGGTAATACCAGCAGTCCAATCATGATCTGCCGCCCTGGCAACTGGTTCAAAAACAATTGCGCCATAAATAAGCCAATGATCAGTTCAAGCGGCAAGGCAATGGTCAAAAAAATCAGTGTGTGTCCGACGGCGCCCCACAAACGATGGTCATTCAGGATGGCGCGGTAATTGATCAGGCCGACGAATTCGGAGCTGTTGTTGGTCATGGTGATGCCTTGAAAGCTGACCAGCACCAAATAAACCAAAGGAAATACCGCGACCAACAATAGCACCAGCAACGCAGGCGTCACGAGCAGTCGCGCAAACTTCTTTTGGTGATCGTGAACAGGGGAATCGGCGACAGATTTTCTCAAAGCAGGACTTTGCATAACAGCAGTGAACACAAGAGCCAAGCAGGCGGCACTGTATTCACGGTGCCGCGCTGATGACGTCAAGGTTTTTCTAAAAGGCAAGTGTGCCTACTTGGGATAGGCTCCACTCTTGGCAGCCCAAGCGTTGTAGACATTTTTTTGTTTCTCTAAGCCCACTTTCTGGGTGGTTTCATCCCACGACCTAGCGACATCATCCAAAATCTTTTTCGGATCATCCCCTGCCCATAACAGGCTGATGCCTTGGCGCAAAGCCTCTTCGTATTTGTCGGTCTGAATCAACGACAAATCGAGCAAGCCGGTTTTGGAGCCTGCTTGAAGCGTTGCCAAATAGTCCTTGGCATCCGGCCATTTCGCTTGGTATTCTTTACTGGTGAAGTGAGAATCGCGGAACGGATCGCGCAACGTATACGGCAGTTGCACGCGCTGCATGGAAATCTCTTCGCTGTTGATCCACTGAATGAACAGATAAGCCAATTCCTTATTTTTACTGGAAGATGCGACCGAAAGAGCAAATCCGGCTGCGAGTTGTGGATGCCCACCTGGCGGTAACGCATAACCGACTTTGCCCGCTATCTTGGATTCAGGTACCCACTTCATGGCCTCATCTTTGATGTATCCAGCAGCAAAGCGGCCGTATGGCGGCCAGGATATCGTCATAGCGCTTTCGCCCTTGACAAAGGTCGCCAAGTTTTCAACAAAGCCGAATTTCTCCACACCAGGGGGCATGAACTTATTTTCGTTGAGCCATTCAGTCAGCACCTTGACGCCGGCAGGGTTGTTGATTTGCGCTTTCATGTTGCTATCAAAGAACTTACCGCCTTCGTTGCGAAAACGTTCTTGGAACATGAAATTACCGTAGCCAGGTTCGCGGAACTGCGAAGCACCATAAATGCCCTTGGCCTTGAGTTTTTCAGTCAGAAACTCACCCATTTCAGAAAATTGTTTCCAGGTGGTTGGAGGGGCCAATTCGTACTTGAATTTGGTCTTGAAGTCCTTGCGCAGTGCTGGATCAGAAAATATGTCCTTGCGGTAGTACATGATGAACACGTCACCGTCATCAGGAAAGCCATAGATCTTACCGTTGACCTTCATCTGGTTGTCACGGTAAGTGGGTGCTATTTTTTGTAGTTCTTCACGATACGCGTACTTGTCCACCATGGCGTCGAGGGGTTCGAGAGCGCCTGCTTGCACCAAGTCGGGCATCCATGAAGGGATCACGTTCAAGGCATCGTAAGCTCCGGTGCCGGCGCGAAATTCCTGCATTATTTTGGTGAACATTTCAGCTGTTGCAACCTCGATCACCTTGATCTTGCAACTAGTGAGTTTTTCCCACATCGGACCCGAGAAGTTTTTGGGGTCGAGTGATTGCAAACCGGCTTCCCACACGATGGTGATCGTTTTGCCATTACACATTTTCTTGGCAGTATCAACAGCGCGCTGTGCAGAGCTTTGCGCGTTCACTGAGCCGGCGCCCAACAGCATGGCAGACGCCAGCGCTGCCAGACAACCCAAGTGCAGTTTTTTTAAACAATAAGTCACATCGATCTCCTTGGAGTTTCTTGTGGAAGAAAAGTAGAAAAGTAGAAAAGTATTCAGACCGATAAGTCTGGTTGGTTGTCATACCCAAATTGCGTCATATTTCATGTGATTCATTTTCTCCTTCTGTGATCAGGGTTTCACAATTGACTTCGGAATGAGGCCATTGGCAAATACCACGATTCCCCCTAAACCTTCGCGACCAATCTGGTCGAAGCATTCATCTGTGCGGCAACGCGGCTTCGTCGACCGCACGGCCGCGCGCAATATTGAATTAGTACGCATGCTTTTGCATTGAAGACAGGCGTTGTCCGTTAAGAAAATGATCGGTATCGGCATTCGAAATTAAACAAGCCACAACGAAATCATTCTTTGACTCTGGTGAGTCCGAGTTTGAATGCCATCTTTAGGCTCGCGTGTCGATATGCTGAATCAAGTTGCTGAATCCTTGTTGAAGCATGCCGGTATCAGTGCCTGTAGCAATCATGGTGTAGCCCATGGCCATGACCTTGTCAGCCCAGGCTGCATCTGTTGCCATAAACCCGGCAATTTTCTTGTGTTTTTTGGCAACGTCAGCGACTCGTTGCATTGCCGATAGAAATCGCGGGTTATCAAACTGTGCAGGCATACCCATGAAATTGGATAAGTCGAAATGGCCCACCCAAAGCACATCAATGCCATCGACGGCAGCAATCGCTTCGACCTGCTCGAGTCCGCGCTCTGTTTCTATTTGTGCTATGACCAGGGTTCGATCGTGATAATCACTTATTTTTTGTCCAATATCACCATCTTTGTAATCACATTGAGCAAAGCCGAACGCGGCACCTCGTCTTCCAAGTGGGGGGTAACGACAGGCCTGCACAATGGAAGTCGCCTGTTGCGCGGATTCAACCATTGGAATCATTACCCCACGTGCACCCAGATCGAGTGATCGGGCAAGCCAAGTGTATTCGCCAACGGGCACACGCACCATGGGGGTAATCGGCAAGCCCCGACATGAAGCGAACAACCACTTGAGAGACTCCATTCCCAGCCCAGTATGTTCCATGTCGTAAATGACGTATTTGGCCCCTGCGTTATGCAAAATACTGGATAAGCCGGGGGAAAAAAATTCGAACACCATTGCACCGGTAATTACATTACCCGACATGATGTTGTGTTTGAGTGCTGATGACATTGATCGCCCTTAACCGGCTACGTGGCCGGTTTGCGCCAGGGCGCCGCCAACAAAACCAAGCAGCCCGAGGGCAATGAATGTCTTGCGCAAGATTTTCATAATGTCTCCGTTTGAGGTCGATGCCCACGGTATCTCGGGGCAATGGGTTATGGCCGGGTTCTGATCCAGCGTGCGGTCGGCCGCCGCGCGCTGAAATGCATTGCATTGGACATATTGGGCAAGTCGAGATAATTCGGGCGGTGCAACGTGTGCCCGGCGCATCAGCCGGGCTCAAACCAGCCGCGCACCCGCTCGTCCGCCAGCACATCGCGGTTCACCAGGTATTGCGGCCGACAACGTGCCGACATATCAACGATCGCACCCAGACCGCTGCGGGCGATGGCATCGAAACATTCATCGGTCCAGCACAGTGAATGTGGTGTGACGATCACCTGCTCCATGACCAGAAGCGGATTGCTCGGGTCCACCGGCTCCTGTTCAAACACGTCGAGCCCGGCGCCGGCGATCACGCTCGCGCGCAGCGCGTCAATCAGCGCCGACTCGTCGACAATCGGTCCACGCGCCACGTTGATCAGGTAGGCGCTGCGCTTCATCTTCGCCAGCCGCTCGGCATTGATCAGATGGCGGGTATCGTCGTTCAGCAGACATGCGACGACAACAAAGTCCGACTGCGCCAACAATTCGTCAAACCCGACCAGTGAGCCGCCAGCCGCCGCCACCATGTCGGCATCGCCGAACGGGTCGAAGGCCAATATTCGCATGTCGAACGCGCGCGCCATCCGCATGGTCTCAAGACCGATGCCACCGGCGCCCACCAGCCCCAGCGTCTTGCCAGTCAGGCCCTGACCCATGTGGTCGTTACGATAGTTCCAACGCCCGGTACGGGTCAGCCTGTCCTTGGTCATCAGCTTCTGTGCCAAGGCCAGCACGAATGTGATGGCCATGGTCGCAACCGGGCGACGCACCGCCACCGGCGTATTGGTCACCAGCACGCCGCGCGCGGTCATCGCCGGCACGTCCACCGAGTCGTACCCCACGCCGTGGCGCGCGATGATCTTTGTCCGTGGCGCCTCGGGGCCAAAGGCATCGGCACCGACCCGCGGTATGTTGACGTAAATGGCATCGTAACGCGCGGTCAGTTCGGGTGTTATCGCGGTGACCGATTCGGGAATGAATTCCCAAGAAATGCCCGGCGCCTGGCTCAGCACGTCCAGCGCACCGGTGCCGAACGAGGGCTCGCCTGCGCCGTTCAACAGGTCGCGCGTCAGCCCGACCCTGAAGGTTTGATTGGTCATGATGATGTGGTGTTGAAAGAGTTAGCGCAGCGCGCGCAGGTTCTGTATGCCGCTGGTCGGTGCACGCTGGTACAGAAGAATGTCCAAGCTGTAGGCAAACATGCGGTAGCCGAAGTCGTGAAAGCGCTTCGCCCAGTCATCGCAGCTGGCCATGACGGCGGCGACCTTGCCGTGCCGCTGTGCTGCTGCGACGACGATCTTGACCGCGGCCACGAAGTCCGGGTGTTCAAACTGGCCCGGAATGCCCATGAAGTTGGTCAGATCGAAATGTCCCAGCCACAACACGTCGACGCCGGGCACGAAGAGCTCAAACACCATCGTGCCCACTGGCATCTCGCCGGCGTGGATGCGTTGCTTCAGCGTTGTTTCACTCACTCTGTCTGTCTCCTCGCAATGGGTTCTGACGCCGTGGTTGCACGAACCGGACTCCGATTTCAGTGTGCGTACTCAGCCGGTCTTGAGCAAAAACACCTTGACCACCTTGTTCTTCACTGCCGGCGCAGCGGCTGCCGCGAACTCCAGGTAGTGGCTCGATGCCAGATGGATCTGAAACGCCGCCTCGTCGTCGTAGATCTCGTATAGCGAGATTGCCGACTGGGCAGGCAAGGGTGCCAGCACGTCAAACTGACGGCAGCCGGGCTCCAACTCAAGAGAAGCCTTGGCGTTGGCGCGCAGCAAGAATTCAAAATGTTCCATTTGCTCGGGGTCAATCTCGAAGTCAACCCAGATGACATAGCCTCGGAACACCACTGTTTCAGACACGCTCAGCCCTCTCTCGGCTTTTCATCTTCCAGAACACGTCGACCACGGAATCCAGGTGCTGACGCATGGCAGCCTCGGCGCGGTCCGCGTCGTGTGCTGCGATTGCATCGAAGATCGCAAAGTGAAAGTCATACGCCTGCTGGTCGGCCGCCGCATCGCGTAGCGACACGCTACGCTGCTCAGTGAGCCAGCCGACCAGGGCTTCATGCATGCCGGAGAAGATCGGGTTGCCGATGATCAGCGCAATCTCGTAATGAAAGGCGACGTCGGTCTTCTCGAACTCAGAAAGCTTGCCCATTGCTGCGTGATTGCGCTTCAGTGTTGCTCTCAGGCGCTTGATTTGTTCCGGCGTCGCATGCTGCGCGGCATGACGCACCAGCGCCACCTCGAACATCGTGCGGGCAGCCTGAAAGTTTCGCATGCCCTCGTCCTGTGCCATCACCACCCGTACTGAGGCCGACAGCCCATCGAGCACGCTGGCCGCCGTCGGCCGGCTGACCCTGGCACGTTCGCCATTGGACAAACACAATAGACCACTGCGCTCCAATGCCAACATGGCTTCCCGCACCGCTGGACGGCCAACCGAGAACCTCTGCATGAGCTCACGCTCGGCCGGTAACGTGTCGCCCTCTTGTAAGGCACCGGAGGTAATCAGCGCTTCAAGCTGCGCTGCGATGTCCTCGTGGACTTTGCGCTTCTTGACTGGGCTTAGTAGTGGCAAGGTGTTATGCATTGGTATGCTAGGTTAACAGCATGACTTCCCGACAGTCATTCGGGTTTGTACCTACCATGGTGAAGATGGGCTGTTTCAGGGCGCCGATGGCGCTTGCTGTTGCAAGTCGGTCCATCGGGTTGAGCCATTTCCCCAAGGCTCGGGGTGCGCCAGGCGGCGCTTCGGCTGACATGGCCCGCGTGGAGCGGGCGGGGCAGATCGCGTTGCACGGTCTGCGGTTTTGGCGCGCGGTGAGCTTGTCACTTGGGGCCGTCACTTGCGCCAGCCCGGTGTAAGCCCTTGTGCGCTGGGGCATTTCGCGCGTCGTCACTACTGGCTGGCGCCGCGTAGTGACGACGCGGTTGGCGCAGGGCTTGGCTGGGCAGGGCGGTGGCGAGGTTGCAGCAGGTTGACATCGGCTGTCGCCGCTACCGTCCGGTCAGCCGTGCTCGGTGGCTCAGAGGGCCATCGGGCTACGCTGCGATGCCGGCTGGGGCAGGGCGGGCGTCATTCGTACCCGATGCCCGACGCATATCTCCACGCCTTTCGGCGGCCGGGTTTCAGAAGATGAGTCCGGCGATGGCGCCCGCGTGAGCGGGCAGGGGCGATGCGGTGACGGGCATCAACCGGGCTGACTCAGCCATTGAGGAATCAAACGGGCCGATGCTGCGCCAACTTCAGGTGGTTTGCAAAAGCAGCAGCCATCGTCGCGGCGGCATTCCCAATGCACGATTGGCACAGCAGCTGCGCCAGGGGTGTCGGCAGTACTGACAGCGGACACCGCATTCGCTGATCCAGGCGGCTTACCCACCGCCGCGCTTACCGAGCGGGACGGCTTCGGGGCCGCCGCCGTGGCGCTGGGCATAGATGGTCCCCCCAAAGGCGGATGCGTTTGAGCGCGCGCCCTGAGAAGCTGCACCACCCCAGACTCCCCGTGCTCAGCGCGTGCAAACCAACGCCGGCCAGACCAGCAGGGCGCATTGTGATGGCGACCCGATACACTACGAGCGCCACCGCCCCGAGCAGACCGCGCTGTACCGCCTGGTGCAGCAGCACGCCCAGAGCTTCTTCGCCCAGGCCGAGGAGGCTACTGTCGCTGGATTGCCGCAATTCGTCAAAGACGAGTTAGACGCTTTCCTCGAATATGGCATCCTGGCGCACGGCTTCCTGCGCCTGCGCTGCGCCGACTGCGGCCACGACAAGCTCTTGGCGTTCAGTTGCAAGCGGCGCGGGTTCTGCCCCTCGTGCGGGGCGCGGCGCATGTCGCAGACGGCACCAAGCCGCCCACGCGCGTGGCTTCGATGGACTCGCCCAGCGTGCCCGGGCCGGCCAGTTCGATCACGTGGTCGACGCCGCGGCCGCCGCTCCAGCGCCGGACGGTGGCGCCCCACTCAGGCTCCGTCACGCAGTTGGTGGTGAGAGACACTAGGCGCTCTCGGCCCACTGCCAGCGACCGTTCGGATAAGCCAAAAAAACGTCCTCCCCGACGAGGTACGAATGCCTGAGCAGTCTGGGATCATTTGGCAAGCACCTGCGCGAATTTGGCCCTGACGGCTTCGATACTGGCCATCCTGTCGACGGCAGTGACCATCGCGGCGAGCGGCTGGACATTGTTCTTCTCGTAGGCCCCGAGGATTTTGGCGGCCTTGTCGAGCGCGCTGTTCTTGTCCCAGGCCTTGATTTTCTTGGTGACGCCGATCACCGTATCGCCCGCCTTGATCTCGTCAACCTCGACGCTGGCAATGACAGCCGCGCAGTCATCGTCGAGTTCGTGGATGGCCTTGAGCCGGCCGTCAGGGTGGTAGAACGCACGCGGGTCGGAGAACGAGATCCGGGCGATTTCCCGGTACACCCGCTCAGTCGTCAGTTTGAATTTATCGAGCACTTCTGCCCGGCGTTTCTCAATTTGCTGCAAAACCCTTGCATCTTTTTGCAGCCTCCAAGCGGCAACGTCGGCTGATTTAGGGCTGTAGCCCGCGTCGATGGCTGATTGGCGAGCGTTTCCGCCGTTTGCAAGAAACGCTTCAACAAACCGATCGATACGGGCTTCTTTGGCCCCTTTGTTTGATCCGGGCTTGCGCTTCGAGGCGGGTTTGGCCATTGGTGTAGTCATATGCACCGATATTGCAATGCTCATTGCAGTTTGGCGACTGATACCGGGGGCAACGGCGCGTGTAGGCGGCTGGTCGTGGTGCTGGGGCCGTCAGGATCGATCGACCGAGCGATATGCCGTGGCGCAGGGCGTTGAAACGCACGCCTTCGTAGCCGACGGCCGTTGCAGGTGCGGTTTCGGGGGCGGTGGGAGTCAAGGTCATTTCGGTGCTTTCGGTGGTCATGGCATGGGCCTTTCGGAAGTTGCGGACAAAGCGATTGGTGTGGCAGTGAGCCACTGCAATTCCTTGAACCCGTCGCAACGCTGCAAGAGGTTCACAAAGTCAGTCGGTAGCTGCGCATCTCGCGCCTTGATAGCAACTCCTGCACGGCGCCAATTGCCACAGCGCCAGCCTCCGGCCGCCGTCAGGTGGACACATTCAAGGCAAACTCGACGATCGTCGGATTCACGATCCCGCGTCACCAGCTTGTCGGCCAAACCTTCGCCGTCGGCAATGGTCAAACCCTTGTCGGTGAACCGTGACAACCGCGCCGTGAAGGTTTCAATCTCCGCCGTGTTCATGGCGTCGCTAGCGGGCCAGCACCATCGGTCCAAATTTGCATCAGGCTCAAGTTCGGTGGCCTGCAATGCATCCAGCGCTAGCGAAGCTGCACGAAATTTTTCCAATGTTTCCGGCTTGGTGCCCTGCGGAATGGTGACGCGCCAGGGCAACGAGGCGATTGGTGACACACCACTCGCTGCCTCTTCTGGCGCCTCTGCTACAGCTACAGTCGCTACAGTTGCTACAGATGGTGGGCCTGGTTTGCTGTAGTCGGTGCGTTGTGTAGCAACAGTAGCGGGTGTAGCTGTAGCAGCCTTGCGTAAACCACCTTTCTTGATCAGGTCTGCCAGGCTCATGCTGCCTCCGCCAATAGTTCTGGCCGGACTTGCACCGCACGCTTCTTGCCGTCCGGCACCAGTCGCGCCCGGCCCAGTGCCGCCAGTTCTGCCAAGGCACTGGTAAACGTCTTCTTGTCGCGCAAACTAACCGGGGTGATAAATTGCTGAATCACCCGCGTTGGAACTTGCTCGGTGCGCTCGCGCTTGCAATAGTCCAGCATCCAGGATTCCAGCCGAATCGCGTTGGCCAATTCGGGTGGCATCGCCAGTTCACCCAGAAACCGCCGCGATTCGGTCAGGTGCCATGCTGTCACGCGCGCCGCTGATTCCATCGCTTCCACATCAATCGGTCCAATACTGCCGGTGAAGACGTGGAACAGTGCCGCCAGTCGCACCGCGTTATCCGCGATTTTGCTGGCCACGTCCTTGACATCGTTCAGTTCACGTCCGGGCATCAACTCGACTTCAATCGCATCGTGAAACACAATCCACACCGCTTTGGCTTCGGGCGACAGCGTGAGCATGGCCGGGGTCAAAGCGCCGTCTTCGTTGATCGGCACCGGCCGATTCAAAATCGCAGTCAAGCGGCTATTAAAGGTAGCCAATGCGGGCCAGTTGTCTGGGGCTTCGGTAAAGAGCCTTGTCCCCTGCGTTGAGACCGGACACGAAACCAGAAACCGGGCCAGAAAGCCGCTGCCGCGTGCCAGCCCTTTGGTGGAATCAAAGAAGGTCCGAAGCGTGGCCTCCTGCACCTGCAAACTCATGGTCAAGCGTGCGCCGCGCACGGTGAAGCTCTCGGTGGATCGGCGCTCTACCGGCGCGGCAGTGCCGTCCCAAAACTGGTTCAGTGCGCCCATATTGCGCATGGCTGAATCTTTGCCCATACCGTGACTGCCAAACACCACGCCAGCTTCATTGCTCAAGATGCCGCCCGACGGCCATTGCTTGGCAAGTGAATAGCACAGGGCCTCGGGTGTTGCGTCGCCGTAGATCAGCTTGGGCACTCGGGGCGGCACAGGCCGAACAGCATCAAGGTCATGAAGTTGCTGAATCTGCACCGCATTGGGCTTGTTGCTTTTTGCCAATGCCTTAATGGCCTCCTTGATGCCGCTGCGCTGGGCGTCCCACGCCTCCCGCTCGGATTCGTATGCCTTTACCAACGGCTTGGCTGCCTCCTGCGCCTGGGTTTCGTAGTCGCGTATCGCCTTGGTGAAATAGCCATCACAACTCGACTTGCGCTCGCCCGAGTCGGCAATTGCAAGCAAGTACAAGCTGCACGGCCCTGTCAACTTCTCAGCGCGTGCAACGTCTGTATGCGCCTGAATCGCTAGCGACAGCGCCCCCAATGCCGACGTGGCAATCAGCGGTATCGGTGCCTTCACAAACCCCGCCACCTCCTCTACTGCGCACCGCACCGCCACTGGTAAGGCGTCAAGCGGATATTCTTGCGGCGCAAGCGGCGCAATAAGTGGCTGCAGTTCTGGCCAGTCGTTTTGGCGTTCTGCTACAGCTACAGTCGCTAAGGTTGCTACACCAATGCATTGCTTTACCGCGTTCAGCCCTGCGATCTGGTGCAGGTCGTTGAAGTCTGTCGCTTTGTCTGGCCTGTTTTCTCCGAAGTCAGGCACGGCCAAGGAGCCACCTACTGCCACCGCCGCCGACCGCGCACTGTTCATGCCGGGATTGCCCTTGGTCTGGTGATCGTCGTCAGCCGCCAGGATGATTTCCAATTCGGGATACTTGGCACGGAGAGCTTTCGCCACTGGCTCCAGGTTGCCTGCATTGAACGCTACCGCCACCGCATCACCCGTGGCCTCATAGATGGTCGCGCCGGTCGCGTAGCCCTCGCAAATGATCAGCTTGCCGGTAGGTCTGCCAATTGACAGATAGCAGCCCTTGATCCGGCCACCCGGCATAAACCGCTTCTCACCGTCGGGGGTGATGGTCTGCAGACTATGCAGCTTGCCCGCCGTGTCCCGCATGGGGATCAGCAATTTTTTGCCTTCTTGCCGGATGCCGTGCGCCTGCACACCCTTGGTGATCAGATAGGCGTGCTCAGTGCAGTTGGCCGCATCCTTGAACCGATCGGCAGCGTTTGCAGCCGCCGATTCATTGCGCTGCGCATGCTCACTGTCCCGCTGGACTCTCATCGCCTGCACGCGGCTCTGGTGGGCCTCTCGCTCAACAACCGTCATTTCGGTGGTGGACTTGCTGCACCAGTTCTGGGTCAAGCCCTCGCGCCAGCAGCCGAACGCACCCGCCGGCACACCGTCGCTATGCATTACATACCAGCCCGAATCGTCACGCGGTTTGCCGTTGGAGCTAAATCGGTGAATCTTGCGGTCGTCGACGATTTCGTCTGGTGGGGTCAGTCCCACTGCCGCAATGGCATCCCGGAATTGATTGATGATGCCGTTCACTTGCGCACCACCAATTTGCGGGCAAACGCTTGCAAGGCTTGAAGATCTTGCGCGTAGTGGGAGTGATCGTGTCTGCAAATCAGAAAATCATCGCAGCGCAGTTTGTGCACTGCGTAGCCCGCCAAGGCAAGCTCTGCAATCTGTGTCGCAATGGCTTTACTGTTCTGGTTGCCAGTGGCAGAATTCGGGGTGTTAGTGTCGGTATAAGAGCCTTCGGTGTCGCAAGCACCGGGGGCTTTTTCAATGGTGGTGTCGGTCATAGTGCCGCCTCAGACCATGCCAGTTCGGTGCGCTTCGCGTGCAGACGTTTCACCAGCTCGCGAATTTCATCGTCGGATTTACCGGCAACACGTGCCGCATTGATGGCGTCCACTTCGTAGTCTGGCCAGCCCTTTGCACGCTGACCGATGGCCACACCTGTAGTGAACAGGCCATCCCTGATCTGGTTGTAGATGCTCGCGTCAGACTTGTGACCAGTTTTGCCCTTGACGGTGGGCAGCCTCAAAATCAACATTACCGTTCCCCTATGGGTCTCGCTGGCGGGTGCTAGCGATTGGGGGAGATGATGAATTTTTCAGTCCGAAAAAGGCGGCAATTGCCCAACGAAAATAGGCAAGTGCCGCTGAAGCCCTTATTCGGTGCGGGCCTCCAGCGCGTACGGGATTTTCTTCAAGTGCATTTCGATCGTGGTTTCACCGATGGTGACACCCATGCTAGCCGCAGTATTCCGAATCAGACCAGCTGTTTTTGAGTGTTTTGACACGTCGTACCCAGCATCTTTGCAAAGGGCAGCAATGATTGTCAGCAATGTGTTTCGCTCCCGAGTTGCAATCGGTTTCTCCAAGACATGGCGCTTGCGTGTTCCTCTATATGCTGCAAGCTCGGCGATCAAGTCTGAAACACTCGTTATGCCGCGTTCGTGGTCCTCGGCCACTTCCGCCGATGCTTCAGCGAATTTTGGAGTTTCCCGCCTGCGCCTCTCGCTCCCAGAAAGTTCGGCACCTGCAAACAATATTTCATGCTCCTGCTCCCAGTAGCGACTCCACGATTCGCCTAGCGGAATACCTCGACACTCGCACCATGACTCAAATTCCACCGCCGACATCCACGTGTTCACGAGACTGACTACACCATCAAGGCTGGCGCGTAACACCAATGCCTTCAATTTTCCTTTATCAATACTTTCAAGCGCCAAGTCGCCAAGTGTTTTGACGGCTTTGGCAAGGCTACCACTGGGGACGATTCTGAAATAAGAATGAACGTTCTCCGTCTGCCAAAACGGGTCCAATTCGGCATCGCAGTATTCAAGGCCAAATTCACTTCCCCCAGCGTCAACGCAAGCTATGTGAACGGCAGTAAGCAGGCGCACGACAACGTCGTTGTCGGTTGACTCCTGATACAGAACCGGAGTTGGGTACTGAAGGTCAATATCGTCCATTTTGTTCCCTGGAACGCCCTGACTAGTAGCCAACGCCGCCGAGTCAGGGAGTCCCGGTTTTCACCATCGGGGATCAGCCGATTGCTAGGCGTGGCTTCAAAAAAGTCTATGCGGCTTTGAACTGGACGACGTCCGCGCCCACCGCCAACTTGTCTAGGTAGTCGGCCCACCGCTGCATCATCGCGGCCCGCTGCTTCAAATACTGCGTGCGGTTGTAGCTGGTGCCGTTGGTATCCTTCACCGCATGCGCCAGTTGCGCTTCGATCACCAGCGGATCCACCTCCAACACTTCAGCCAATATAGTGCGTGCTGTGGCACGGAAACCATGCACGCTCTGCACAGTTGGGCCGCAACCAAGGGTCAGCAGCGCCGCCCTCAAGGTGTTGTCGCTGATCGGCCGGTCATGGCTGCGCTCGCCAGGAAAAAGCAATGTGCCGTGCCCAGTCAGCGGATGCAATTTGCGCAAAATCTCCACCGCCTGGGTAGGCAAGGGGACAAGATGCGGAATGCCGTTTTCCTTGCCCGCCTTCTTGCGCTTCATTCGCGTCGCCGGGATCGTCCACAACCCAGCATCCAAATCAATTTCTGCCCACGCCGCCGCCCGCAGTTCACCAGGCCTTTGAAACAGAATCGGAGCCAGTTGCAGCGCCGCCCGAACAATCGGCCCGCCTTGATAGCCACGAATGACGCGGATAAGTTCTCCCAGCTTCGCCGGGTCCGTGATCGCTGCAAAGTGTTTTCCATGGTGCGGGGTCAGCGCGCCGGCAATGTCACCCGTAACGTCGCGGGGCGCCCTGGCAGTTGCCACCGCATAGCGCCAGACTGACCGCGCAGTTGTCAGCACCCGGTGTGCGACGTCTAATGCGCCGCGTTCCTCGACCTTGCGAATTGCAGCCAATAACTCGATGGGCTCAATCTCCCCGATGCGTCGGGTGGCGAAGTATGGGAACAGATCTTTTTCGAGATTGCGCTTTTCCCGAATACCGTAATGGTCGCTCCACCGACTCTTGTGTTTATCGAACCATTCCAGCGCGGTCTCCTTGAAGCTGTCGGTCCCCAACGCTGCTTCTTTTAGTTTGGCGATCTTGCGGGCGTGGACTGGGTCGCGGCCATCTGCCTTCTGGGACTTGGCGTCGTCTCGTGCCTTGCGTGCGGATTTCAGGTTCACTGTGGGATAGCTGCCCAGCGCCAGTTGCTTTTCTGCGCCAGAGATGCGGTATTTCCAGAACCAGCGCTTCGACCCAGTGTTGCCGACCTGCAAATAAAGTCCGCCGGAATCGCTGAATCTGGCCTGCTTTCTATCCGGTGGGCAGCTCGCGCTCTTGCATTCAGCATCGGTCAGCATGGGGTACAGCTCCAAAGTGGGGGTACAAATGCAAGATTTTTCGCTGGGGAACGGGGGTACAAACACCCTTCGCACCCCATTTCTCTTGCCTATACCCCCGTTTGTACCCCCGCAATCGAGTAGCAGTCAATGGCTCTAAATAGCCCTCAATGCAGCCTCGGGCCTCATAACTCATTGATTTGACAAAGAAAAAGGCCGCTAAGTGGTGATCCTTAGCGGCCTTTATTTTATCTATTGGTCGGTGTGAAAGGATTCGAACCTTCGACCCCTTGCACCCCATGCAAGTGCGCTACCAGGCTGCGCCACACACCGAAGCTGCGAATTATAGCCCCGCGACCCGCCGCATTTCAGTAGCCGGTGGTGAGCAGATCGCGAATCTCGGATAGCTCGCGGCGCACCATCAGCAGTTGACCGGATATCGGCATGGCGTCGGCCTCAAGCTCGCTGTCGCGGAAGTCGTCAAGATCGGCGTCGGTGGTCTCGATGACTTCCACGCCCTCGAGCAGCACTTCACCGTTCTTGCGCTTGTCACGCTCTGTCTGCAGCAGTTCCTGCATCTTGTTGCGCGCGCCACTGATGGTGAAACCCTGGTCATAGAGCAGGTCCCGGATGCGCCGGATCATCAGCACTTCATGGTGCTGGTAATAACGCCGGTTGCCGCGGCGTTTCATCGGTCGCAGTTGCGTGAACTCCTGCTCCCAGTAGCGCAGCACATGGGGTTTTACGCCGCACAGGTCCCCCACCTCACCGATGGTGAAATAGCGTTTGGCGGGAATGAGTGGGAGATTTTTCCCCATTGAAATCAAAGCTGTAGGCGAGAAAGCTTCGAGGTTACTCTAAGACGGGCCTGATGCAAAGCCCGCGTGCTGGCCAGCGGCACAAATATCTTGCCAGAGTGGCTTATCGCGTGTCCTGGGCGACCTCCAGCACGTCGGCGCTGGGCTGGCCGACCTCCTGGATCTGCTCTTTGAGCTTGTGGCTGGCATGAAAAGTCACCACGCGCCGCGCACGGATCGGGATGGCCTCGCCGGTGCGCGGGTTGCGACCCGGGCGTGGCGCCTTGGTCCGGATCTGGAAATTGCCAAAACCGGAGATCTTGACGTCGGTGCCATCGACCAGAGAACTCGATATCAGATCGAAAAAAGCATCGATCATGTCTTTGGATTCACGCTTGTTCAACCCGATCTGCTCGAACAGCAGTTCCGCCAGTTGTGCCTTGGTCAGCGCCGGTGTCTCCAGGCTTTCTATCGCGAGTTCCATCGATCTCCTCTTGTTATGTAGCAGTCCGCCCGGCACAGGGCGGCTCATACGCGCTGGCGCGCTCCCAGATCAGCAACCAACTGCGCCAACACCGCCTGCACCACCTGCTCGATCTCGTCGTCGGTCAGGGTAGCGGTGTCACTATTGAGCGTCAAGCGAACCGCCAGACTTTTTTCGCCTGGCTGCGCAGGAACAACATTCGCCTCGGATGGCGCGCTCGCGGGCTTCGGCCGATAGACGTCGAACACAATGGCGTCTCGCAGAAAACCGCCGGTCGGCGCTGCGAATACCGCAGCCATCAACGCCGCATGGCTGACCTGTTCTGACACCAAGACGGCAATATCGCGTTCGACCGGCTGGTGTTTTGCCACCGCGCGGAACACTGGTACAGGCCGCTGCAACACGGTGGCCAGATCGAGTTCGAACATGATCGGGGCGCTCGCCAGTTCATAGGACTGGCGCCAACGCGGGTGCAGTTCTCCGACAAATCCGATTTCCTTGCCGTCGACCCGCACGCTAGCGCAACGTCCCGGGTGCATGGCCGGGTGCTGCGCGGCAACAAACGTCGCATGCTGCGGTGCGAGCAAGGCTTCGACGTCGCCCTTGGCGTCGAAAAACTCGACGCTGCGCTCCTTGCCGGCCCATTGCGGTTGGTCTGCGCCACCCGTTGCGATGCCGGCGACACGCATCGGCTGGTGCAGACCGGCAACAGTCACGGCCGAATCGGCAACCGACGCATCGCGCAGAAAGACCCGACCGAGTTCGAACACCCGCACACGGGAGGCCTTGCGATCCTGGTTGAACTTGACCACCTGCAACAGGGAGCCGAGCAGCGAGGAGCGCATCACGCTCATCTGGCTGGCAATCGGGTTGAGCAACTTGACGGGCGCCAGGTTGCCGGCAAGCTCACGCTCCCAGCGTTCTTCGACAAAACTGAAACTGATGGTCTCCTGGTAACCCAGGCCGGCCAGTTGGCGCCGCACACCGAAGCTGCTGCGTTGCGCCTCGGGACGGATAAGGGCGGTGATCGGGCCCACTGGGGGCGTGACCGGCAAGGCGTCGTAACCGACCAAACGCGCCACCTCTTCAATCAGGTCCTCTTCGATCTGCAGGTCGAAGCGGTAGGACGGTGGCGCCACGGTGATGGTGCCGAGATTCTCCAGCGTACCGTCACCTGCTGCGCTGACGGGAGCAAGGCCGAGCCGGGACAAGGCGTCTGCACATTGCTCCAGCGTCAACGGCATGCCGATGACCTTGGCCGCACGCGCCACGCGCAATGTCACCAGTTTTGGTTCGGGCAGCTTGACCTGCTGATCGTCGATCGGGCCACAGACGGTGGCATCGGTGCCGCAGATGTCGAGAATCAACTGGCTGATGCGCTCGACATGCTCAACCGTCAGGCTGGGGTCGACACCGCGTTCGAAACGATGGCCGGCATCGGTCGTGAAGTTGTAGCGGCGCGAGCGCCCTGCCACAGCCTGCGGCCACCAGAACGCCGCCTCGACATAGACATGCTGGGTGTCGTCGGACACCGCGGTGGCGTCGCCGCCCATGATGCCGGCCAGCGACTCAACCTCGCGGTCGTCGGCAATCACGCCGACCTTCTCGTCGACCGTTACCGTATTGCCGTTGAGCAGCTTGAGTTGCTCGCCGGCCTTGCCCCAACGCACGTCGAGGCCGCCATGGATTTTGTCCAGATCAAAAATATGCGAGGGCCGGCCGTATTCGAACATCACGTAGTTCGAGATATCGACCAGCGCGCTCACGCTGCGCTGGCCGCAACGCTCCAGCCGCTCGACCATCCAGGCCGGTGTGACCGCCTTGGTATTGACATTGCGCACCACCCTGCCTGTGAACCGGCCACACAGATCGGGGGCGCTGATCTTTACCGCCAGCCGGTCATCGCATCGGACCGGCACCGCCGGGAAAGCAGGGCTGAGCAGCGGCGCGCCGGTGAGCGCAGACACTTCACGCGCCACGCCGAACACGCTCAGACAATGGGCCAGATTGGGCGTGAGCTTGACCGTCATCAGGCTGTCGTCGAGCTTGAGGGTGTCGCGCACGTTCTGGCCCAGCGGCGCATCGGCAGCCAGCTCCAGCAGACCGCCATGGTCGTCCGACAAGCCGAGCTCCTTGCCCGAGCACAACATGCCGTGACTCTCGACACCGCGCAACTTGCCGACTTTGATCATGAACGGTTTGCCGTCGGGACCGGGCGGCAACGCGGCGCCCACCATGGCACACGGCACCTTGATGCCGACGCGGGCGTTGGGTGCGCCGCAGACGATGTCAAGCGGTGCGCCCTGCCCTACGTCGACCTTGCATACGCGCAGCCGATCGGCATTCGGATGCTGCACGGCCTCGGTGATCTCACCTACGACGATCTGGCTGAATGGCGGCGCCACCGGCTGCACGTCCTCGATTTCCAGACCGGCCATGGTCAGGGTGTCGGCCAGTTGCCGGCTCGTCAGGGATGGGTTGCAGAAAGAGCGCAACCAGGATTCAGGAAATTGCATGGAACGGACTCGGAACGGATTCAGGCTGGCTGGAATTGCGACAGGAAACGAAGGTCGCCGTCAAAGAACAGGCGCAAGTCGTCCACGCCATAGCGCAACATCGTCAGGCGGTCGATACCGGTACCGAAGGCAAAACCGATGTACTGCTCGGGGTCCAGCCCCATGTTGCGGATCACCTGCGGATGCACCTGACCGGAGCCCGACACCTCGAGCCAGCGCCCCTTGAGCGGGCCGAATCCGAACTGGATGTCGATCTCGGCGCTGGGCTCGGTGAACGGAAAATAGCTCGGGCGAAAACGGATCTCCAAATCGTGTGTTTCAAAGAACGACTGGATGAAATTGAGATAGACCGCCTTGAGGTCCTTGAAGCTGACATTCGCGCCAACCCACAGGCCTTCGACCTGATGGAACATCGGCGAATGGGTGGCGTCGCTGTCGACGCGGTAAGTACGACCCGGCGCAATCACGCGGATATCGGGCATGCGCTCGCCACGTGCCATGGCTTCGGCATATCGCGCTGCATGGGCGCGCGCGTAGCGAATCTGCATCGGCGAGGTGTGGGGGCGCAGGTTGAGCCAGCGGCCTTCGGCATCCTGCATGTCGACATAGAAGGTGTCCTGCATGGAACGTGCCGGATGGTTCTCCGGATTGTTCAGCGCCGTAAAGCTGTACCAGTCGGTCTCGATCTCGGGGCCATCGGCCACGTCGAAACCCATGGAACCGAAGATCGCCTCGATACGCTCCATCGACATGGTGATCGGGTGCATGCCACCGGCGCCGCGCTGGCGGCCCGGCAATGTGACATCGAGCGCTTCGGCCTGCAGCTGGCGTTGCAGATCAGCTTCGGCCAGGGCGTCGCGCCGTGCCTGCAAGGCCGCTTCGATCGCCTGCTTGGCCTGGTTGATCTGCGCGCCGCGCGCCTTCTTTTCGTCGACCGGCAATGCGGCCAGGCCTTTCATCAGGTCGGTGATGCGGCCGGACTTGCCCAGGTACAGGGCCTTGGCGTTCTCCAGCTCGGCTGGCGTGCGGGTAGCGGCGAAAGCGGCTGTGGCGTCGTCAACTATGGCGTTCATTGCAGTCATGATTCGGTGCGTTCACAAAAAAGATCGGGGGCTAGCGCCGATAAAAGCTCTAGCCCCCGCATCCTGGGTACGGTCTGCAACGGCTTACGCCGCTGCGGCCCGCTCCTGCCGGTCTCAAGCAGCCAGCTTTGCCTTGACTTGCTCCACGATGCCAGCAAACGCCGGCATGTCGTGCACCGCGATATCAGACAAGACCTTGCGGTCGATTTCGATACCGGCCTTTTTCAGACCGTTGGCGAACTGGCTGTAGGTCAGGCCGCACTGGCGGGCCGCCGCATTGATACGGGCGATCCACAACTGGCGGAACACGCGTTTCTTGGTACGGCGATCCCGGTAGGCATATTGCCCGGCCTTCATCACCGCTTCCTTGGCAACGCGGTATACGTTGCCGCGGCGACCGCGGAAACCCTTAGCTAGGGCGAGAACTTTTTTGTGGCGGGCGCGAGCCGTTACACCACGTTTGACGCGAGGCATGTGTTACTCCTTGTTCGTCGTTGATCAAATACCAAAGCCGGGCATCATCTGTGCAATCGAACCCATATTGGTTTCATGTACAGCTGTCATACCGCGCAGTTGGCGCTTGTTCTTGGTGGTCTTCTTGGTCAGGATGTGACGTTTGAAGGCTTGACCGCGTTTGACGGTGCCACCTGGACGAACGCGGAAACGTTTTTTCGCGCTGCTCTTGGTCTTCATTTTGGGCATATAAATGCTCCTTTTCGCTTGTGCTCGTGAGGCGTCTGCAAACTATTTGCAGCCTTGTTGGCCCCGAGCCACTTGTTGTGGCGAGTCGAAACTCACCACTTGCGGTGTCCGGACAAATACGACCGGCCACCATCTGCCACCCGCCGGTGACCAAACCGGCGTGCCGCAAATCTTCTCAGTATCAGGACGTTGCCGTTGCCGACGCGTCCGCCTTGACAGGCTGCTTCTTCTTGCTTGGCGCGATCATCATGATCATCTGGCGCCCTTCGAGCTTGGGAAACTGCTCGACAAGAATCGTGTCAGCCAGGTCGGCCCGAATGCGGTTGAGTAGTGCCATCCCGATTTCCTGGTGCGTGATCTCGCGTCCGCGGTAGCGCAGCGTGATCTTGCACTTGTCGCCCTCACCCAGAAATTTCCGGATGTTGCGCATCTTGATGTTGTAATCGCCGTCATCCGTTCCCGGACGAAACTTGATCTCTTTGATCTCGATGACCGTCTGCTTGGCTTTCGCCTCCGCCGCCTTTTTCTGTTCCTGGTACTTGAACTTCCCGTAGTCCATCAATCGACAGACCGGCGGATTCGCCGTGGGGGAAATTTCAACCAGGTCGACGTCATGCTCCCCAGCCAGACGGAGTGCATCCATGAGGCTGACGATACCCAAGGGTTCGTTTTCGGGGCCGGAGAGTCGGACTTCCGGGGACATGATCTCCCGGTTCAGGCGATGTTTGCGTTCTTCACGGTGACGACGGTCACGATATTCAGCAGCGATGGTTCATTCCTTTTCAGTAGTTTGCTGCGATAAATGCAGCCAAGGCCGGGGCAACACGAACGGCACTGAGGGCCGCCGTGGTACCCACGGCAGGTCAGTGGGCGATATCGGCGAGGATCTTTTCCAAGAACGCTTGCTGGGACATCACGCCGAGGTCTAGGTTACCCCGGGCTCGCACTGCAACGGCACCAGCCGCCATCTCCTTGTCACCTACGACAAGGATATACGGCGGCTTTTGCAACGAATGCTCACGTATTTTATACGTGATCTTCTCGTTGCGCAGGTCCAGGTGTACCCTGACCCCCTGTTTTTGCAGCGTTTTGGCCACATCACGCGCATATTCGGCCTGCGCATCGGTGATATTGAGCAACGACACCTGCACCGGCGCGAGCCAGGTCGGCAGCGCGCCGGCACTTTCCTCGATCAGGATGCCGATGAAACGCTCCAGGCTGCCGACGATGGCCCGGTGCAGCATGACGGGCCGATGGCGCGCTCCGTCTTCGCCCACGTATTCGGCACCCAGACGCTCTGGCATCGAAAAATCGACCTGCATGGTCCCGCACTGCCATTGGCGGCCGATCGCGTCTTTCAGCGTGTATTCGATCTTCGGCCCGTAGAAGGCGCCCTCGCCGGGAGACATCTCGAAGTCGCAACCGGACGCGCGCAGGCTTTCCACCAGCGCGTTTTCGGCCGTGTCCCAGACGGCATCCGAGCCGATGCGCTGCTCCGGCCGGGTGGCGATCTTGTAGATGATGTTGGTAAAGCCGAAGTCCTTGTAGACCTTCTGCAACAGCGCCGTGTAGTCCACGCACTCCTGCAGGATCTGCGCTTCGGTGCAGAAAATATGGCCATCGTCCTGCGTGAATCCACGCACCCGCATGATGCCGTGCAGGCCGCCCGAAGGCTCGTTGCGATGGCACTGACCGAACTCGCCATAGCGCAGCGGCAGGTCGCGGTAACTCTTGATGCCCTGCTTGAAGATCAGGATATGGCCGGGGCAGTTCATCGGCTTGAGCGCATATTCGCGCTTTTCCGACTCAGTCGTGAACATGTTTTCACGGTACTTGTCCCAGTGACCGGTCTTCTCCCACAGCGTCTTGTCGATGATCTGCGGGCCCTTGACCTCCTGGTAACCGTTGTCGCGGTACACCTGGCGCATGTACTGCTCGACACATTGCCACAAGGCCCAGCCCTTCGGATGCCAGAACACCAGGCCAGGCGCATGGTCGTCCATGTGAAACAGGTCCAGCTCACGCCCGAGCTTGCGGTGGTCGCGCTTCTCGGCCTCCTCCAACATCGTCAGGTATTGCTGCAACTCGTCCTTGGTGGCCCAGGCTGTGCCGTAGACCCGTTGCAACATCTCGTTGCGATGGTCGCCGCGCCAATACGCACCGGCCAGCTTCATCAGCTTGAAGTGTTTCAGCTTGCCGGTGCTCGGCACGTGCGGGCCGCGGCAAAGATCTTCAAATTTACCTTCGCTGTACAGCGACACATCTTCGTTCGACGGGATGCCGGCAATGATCTCGGCCTTGTAGTTTTCGCCCAGACCCTTGAAATAGGCCACGGCTTCGTCGCGCGGCAACACGCGACGCGTCACCGGTTCGTCCTTGGCGGCCAGTTCGGCCATCTTCTTCTCCATTGCCGCCAGATCTTCCGGAGTGAACGGCCGCTTGTACGAGAAATCGTAGAAAAAGCCGTTCTCGATCACCGGGCCGATGGTTACCTGCGCTTCCGGGAACAGTTCCTTCACCGCATAGGCCAGCAGGTGCGCCGTCGAGTGGCGGATCACCTCCAGGCCATCGCTGTCCTTGGCGGTAATGATGGCCAGGGCGCTGTCGACCTCGATGCGGTGGCTGGTGTCGACGATCTTGCCGTCGACCTTACCAGCCAATGCCGCCTTGGCCAGGCCGGTGCCGATGGATGCGGCTACTTCAGCCACCGTGACCGGACCGGGAAACTCACGTTGGGAGCCGTCTGGAAGTGTGATGTGGATCATGGTTCAGTTCAGAGTACAGAGCGCCGGAAGGCAGGTGCCAAACAAAAAAGCGCGGAACATGCCGCGCTTTTTTGAGGTGAGAGTGGAGGCAGCCGGGCGTACGAGGCGCGCGGACATGGCCCCGTGAGCTATAAATTACCAGCGGTGGTAGTTCGCGGTGTCATAACCAACAGTGCCTTTCTCGCTCTTACATCCGGGTTGAAGGACGCCCGAGTTTACCCCAGGGCTATCGACCGTACCGTCACTGTCAGTGGAACTGCTCTTCTTCGGTCGAACCGGTCAGCGCCGTAACACTGGACTTGCCGCCCTGGATCGTCGTGGTCACTTCGTCGAAATAACCGGTGCCCACTTCCTGCTGGTGCGACACGAAGGTGTAGCCACGGTCACGCGCCTTGAACTCGGGCTCTTGCACCTTCTCGACATAGGCCGTCATACCGCGTGCGACGTAGTCCTGCGCCAAATCGAACATGTTGTACCACATGGAGTGAATGCCGGCGAGCGTGATGAACTGGTACTTGTAACCCATGGCACCGAGTTCGCGCTGGAACTTGGCGATGGTGGCATCGTCGAGGTTTTTCTTCCAGTTAAACGACGGCGAGCAGTTGTAAGCCAGCATCTTGCCGGGGTGCACCTTGTGCACAGCGTCGGCGAACTTCTTGGCAAATGCCAGGTCCGGGGTACCGGTTTCGCACCACACCAGATCGGCGTAACGCGCATAGGCGATGGCACGCGAGATGGCCTGATCGATGCCCTTGCGGGTCTTGTAGAAACCTTCGCCCGTGCGCTCGCCGGTGATAAAGGGCTTGTCGTTCTCGTCGTAGTCGCTGGTGAGCAGGTCAGCGGCTTCTGCATCGGTACGGGCGATCACCAGCGATGGCACACCCGCCACGTCGGCAGCCATGCGCGCGGCAATCAGCTTCTGGCAGGCTTCGACGGTTGGCACCAGCACTTTGCCACCCATGTGTCCGCACTTCTTGACCGAGGCAAGCTGGTCTTCCCAATGCACACCGGCGGCGCCGGCCTTGATCATGGCCTTCATCAGTTCAAAGGCGTTCAGCACGCCGCCAAAACCCGCCTCGGCATCGGCCACGATGGGCGCGAAGTTGTCGATGTAGCCCGCGTCACCGGCGTCGATGCCCTTGGAGTGCTGGATCTCGTCGGCACGGCGGAAGGTGTTGTTGATGCGCTCGACCACGATTGGCACCGAGTCAACCGGATACAGGGACTGGTCCGGGTACATCGATGCGTAGGAGTTGTTGTCAGCGGCGACTTGCCAGCCCGACAGGTAGATCGCCTTGATGCCAGCCTTGACCTGCTGCATGGCCTGACCACCGGTCAGGGCGCCGAGGCAGTTCACATAGGGCTCGGTGTGCAGCAGGTTCCACAATTTCTCGGCGCCACGGCGGGCCAGGGTGTGCTCGATGGGGAACGATCCGCGCAGGCGAACGACGTCGGCTGCGCTGTAGCCGCGCTCGATACCTTTCCAGCGCGGGTTGGTGGCCCAGTCTTTTTCCAGGGCTTCGATTTGCTGGGCACGGCTGAGTTGCTCCGAGAGGCTTTGTGGCATGTTTTTACTCCTTGGGTTAACAAAAATGGCTGGCGGGAATGCGGACCTTGCAACACATCGGTTGCCCTCCTCGTTTCCGGCATTGGCGCTTATTCTATGTCTTATATAAGACTCACGGGTATCTTATGTCTTATATAAGAGTAAAAAAATACCCATTTAAATCAAATAGATAGGAACCAATTTCGCATTAAGAAACAATTTTTCCTATTGTGGAAAAAAATGATGCGCCGCAGCACGTCCGCGCCACGGCAAATGCATGGGCGGGCGACGAACGATCTGGCGTCAGGTCAGCGCAGCGGTCTCCGCGCGCATGGCGGCGGCAATTTCGCGTTCGCGCCGACGCGACTGGCGGGCGACCCACACGCTGTATCCCACGATCACCACCGTGACGGTGACGATCAGCAAGGTTGCCGCTGCGTAGATGGTCGGATTGATGCCGCGCCGCGCGTAACCGAAGATCACCTGGGGCAATGTGTTGACCCCCGGCCCGGACAGGAACTCTGCGATCACGACATCGTCGAACGACAGCGTGAACGCCAACAGGAAAGCCGCCAGAATAGCCTGCGCGATGTTCGGCAACGTGATCAGGAAGAACACCTGGTGCGGACGCGCGCCCAAGTCCATCGCCGCCTCTTCGATGGTTCGGTCCATGTCCATCAGGCGGGACTGGACCACCACCATTGCATACGCCATGCCGAGCAACGTGTGACCCAGGATAATGGTCAACATGCCGCGCGGCGGCCAGCCCAGGAAATTCTGGGCGCCCACCATCAACAGCAACAGCGACAGGCCAATCACCACCTCGGGCATGACCAGGGGCGCGTTGACCATGCCCGAAAACGCGGTGCGCCCCGGAAACCGGCGGTACCGCACCAACACGAAGGCGGCAAAGGTGCCCAGCACGGCGGACAACACGCCGGTAATGGCGGCCACCTTCACCGACAGCCAGAAACCGTCGACGATGCGTGAGTCGCGCGTCAGTGCTTCGTACCAGCGCAACGAAAAACCGGTGAAACGCGCGTCCTGCCGGGTGTCGTTGAACGAAAACAGCATCATGAAAAACAACGGCAGGTACAGGAAAAGAAACACGAGGGCGAGCCACGCCTTGCTGATGTGTTTATGCAAAAAGGTCATGATCGTCAAACCCTCCTATTTGCGTTTTTCGGCTGCATCGCCGGTGTAGTGGTAGTAGATCGCCAGCGGAATCACGATGAAACCGATCATTACCACCGCCAGCGCCGTGGCACGCGGCCAGTTGTTACTGGTGAACATTTCGTCCCAGACGACGCGGCCGATCATGATGTTCTCCGGCCCGCCGAGCAGCGACGGAATAACGAATTCGCCCACGGAGGGAATGAACACCAGCATGAAGCCGGCCACGATGCCCGAGCGCGACAACGGTACTGTCACCAACCAGAACGCCTTGAAAGGCGAAGCCCCGAGATCGTAGGCCGCCTCCAGCAGCCGGAAATCCATCTTCACCAGATTGGCGTATAGCGGCAGTACCATGAACGGCAGGTACACATAGGTCATGCCGACCAGCATGGACACATCGGTATAGAGCAAGAAGATCGGCTCCCGGGTGATACCCAGCAACATCATGGCCTGGTTCACGATACCCTGGTCGGCCAGAATGCCCTTCCATGCGTAGACGCGCAGCAGAAACGATGTCCAGAACGGCAACATCACCATCATCAGCAACGCAGGACGCACGCTGGGCTTGGCGCGTGCAATGAAATACGAGAACGGATAACCGACAAACAAGCACAACACGGCTGTGCACAATGCATACCAGATTGACCGTACGTAGGCTTCGATATAAATCGTGTCAAACAATGCGCCGTCTTCCCCGTGTCGAAAGATCGACCAGTAGTTCTCGTACTTGAGTGACAGCAGACCGGTCCGCGTGTCCCAGATCGGCTGAAACGGGTGGATTTCATTGCCCATGTCAACGAAGCTGATGTACAACAGGATCAGGAACGGCAGAAAGAAAAACAGCACCAGCCACACATAGGGCACGCCGATGACGAAGCGCCGTCCCGGCATCGGAAGGGTGAACTTGGCCATTACGTCACACCCTTTCAGTCGCGCAGCACAATGCCGGCGTCGCCATCCCACCAGAAAAACACGTCATCGTCCCAGGTGATGCCGCTTTGTTCATGCCGCGAGGTGTTCGACTGCGTGACCCGCACCTGCGTGCCATCGACGGCCGCCAGAATATAGGTGTTGTACGAGCCGAAATACGCGATCTCCTTGACCTTGCCGGTAAACAGGTTCTGCTGCACCGGGGGCCTGTCCTTGCTGATCTCCATTTTTTCCGGCCGCACGGCAACCGCCATGGGCATGTTCAAGGTACCACTGACGCCATGGCCGACGTGGATCTCGCCGATGCCCGTTGTGGCGGCGCAGCGGTCAATCTCGTCCACACTGAGCTTGCCCTCAAACAGGTTCACGTTGCCGATGAAGTCGGCAACGAAGCGGTTGGCCGGATGTTCGTAGACCTCCTCAGGAGAGCCCACCTGTAACACCCTGCCCTTGCTCATGACCGCGATCCGGTTGGCCATGGTCATGGCCTCTTCCTGGTCATGGGTCACCATGACGCAGGTGACCCCGACCTGCTCGATGATGTTGACCAGTTCGAACTGCGTCTGCTCGCGTAGCTTCTTGTCGAGTGCACCCAGCGGCTCGTCGAGCAGCAACAACTTCGGACGTTTGGCCAGGCTGCGCGCCAGCGCCACACGCTGTTGCTGCCCGCCCGACAACTGGTGTGGCTTGCGCTTGGCGAACGGCCCCAGTTGCACCAGGTCGAGCATTTCACCGACACGCTGTTTGATCTCTGCCCTGGGCAGGCCTTCACGCTTGAGCCCGAACGCGATGTTTTCCCAAATGTCCAGGTGCGGGAACAACGCATAGGACTGGAACATCATGTTCATCGGCCGGTCGTACGGTGGGAACTTGGCCACATCCTGGCCTGCCAGCAGGATCCGGCCGGAGGTCGGTTTCTCGAAACCCGCGAGCATGCGCAGCAGGGTCGATTTGCCGCAACCGGAACTGCCCAGCAGGGCAAATATTTCACCGCGCGCGATCGACAACGACACATCGTCGACCGCAAGCGCCTCGTCAAACCGTTTCTCCAGTTTCTCGGTGACGAGAAATCCATCCACCGGGTCATTGTTTGCCATCGATCAGTCCTGCTCCAGCTGCCAACTCCACAAATGAAACGGGCTGTTGATACCAGGTACAAACAGCCCGTGTCGCAAAAGCGCAGTCGCCTACTTGCCCTTCTTGAACCCGTTGTAGGCATTGGCCATGGCTTCACGCGCTTCGTTTGTGAAGCTGCCTGGCGGAATCATCTTTTCCAGATAGGCCGGCTCGACAAAGATGGTCTTGTTGCCGGAGATCTCCGGCTTGATCTTGTCCATTGCCGCCTTGTTGCCGGTCGGATAGGTCATGTCATTCGCCATTGCGGCCGCGTTCTCGGGCCGCAGGTAGAAGTCGATGAACGCGTTCGCGTTTTTCGGATGCTTGGCGTCCTTCGTGATGGCAATGGTGTCGAAGAAGATCAGGGCGCCGGTGCTGGGCAGCATCGCCTCGATCACGTCCTTGGACTTGTTTTCCTTGGCGCGACCGGCCGCGATGTTGATGTCACCCGACCAGCCGATGGAGACGCAGGCCTTGCCACTGGAGATGTCGTCGATCATGGTCGAGCTGAACAGTCGCACGTCCTTGCGCACCTTGGCCAGCATGTCGGCGGCTAGCTGGTAGTCGGCCGGATCGTTTGAATACGCGTCCTTGCCGATGTAATGCAGCGCCACCGGAATGATCTCGGTCGGCGAATCGAGATAGGCGATGCCGCAGGACTTGAGCTTGCTGGTGTACTTGGGGTCAAACACCAGATCCCAGGCATTTTCCGGCATCGGCATCTTGCCGAGCGCCTTGTCGACCTTGGTCTTGTTGATGCCCACTGTGGTGAAACCCCAGGCCCATGGCACCAGGTACTTGTTGTCCGGGTCTGCCTTGGTCAGCGTCTTCATGATCGCCGGCTCCAGGTTGGCCAGGTTCGGGATCGCGGCTTTGTCCAGGGGCTGCAGCAACCCACCCTCGAGCTGGGGCTTGGCGAACACGGTGCCAGGCACCACGATGTCGTAACCCGAGTTGCCTGCCACCAGCTTGGCGTGCAGGGCCTCGTTGGTCTCGAAGGTGTCGTAATTCACCTTGATGCCGGACTCCTTCTCGAACGCGGCAACCATGCCCTCGGGAATGTAGTCAGCCCAGTTGTAGATATTGAGGACCTTCTCCTCTGCGGGCTCGGGTGGCGGCGCGGGAGCTGCGGCCGGCGCAGCCGCTACTGGCGCGGGAGCTGGCGCGGGCGCCTCTTCCTTCTTGCCGCATGCGGCCAGGACGATGGCGGAAAGCGCAAACGCGCCTATGACCTTGTTCGAGAGTTTCATGACTCTTGCTTCTCCGTTCAGAAAGTTTGCCGATGCACCAAAAATGCACGGTCGGATCACCAACAATGCACTAAAAATAAATTATAGAAGCGCGTTGCCGCCCTCACTAGAGGGTAATCCAGCGCATCTACCGCTGTTGCCAAGTTAGTGCAACATTCATGCCACACCTTTGGACTTCAGGTCCTTATGGGTCAGGTCCAGTGCCAGGCGGATCAGACGCACCATCGCGTCGATCTCGGCGGTGGTCATCACCAATGGGGGCGCGATGATCATCCGGTCGCCGACGGCGCGCATGATCACGCCGCTGTTGAAGCAGTGGGTGCGGCAGATCATGCCGACGTCGACGCCTGCGTCGAACAGCGCGTTGGTTTTTTTGTCCTTGACCAGAATCAAGCCCGCAACAAAACCGCAGGCCTCCGCCATGGTCACCAGCGGATGGTCGTTCAGGCTGGCAAAGCTGTGGGCGAAATATGCGCCCAGATCGCCGCGGACCTTCTGCGGCAACTGCTCACGCTCCATGATCGCGATGTTCGCCAATGCCACGGCACAGGCCACCGGATGCCCGCTATAGGTGTAGCCGTGGTTGAATTCTCCCCCCTTGTCGATCAGCACCTGGGCCACCCGGTTGCCGACCATGACACCGCCGAGCGGAATATAACCACTGGTCACCGCCTTGGCGAACGTCACCAGATCGGGCTTGTAGCCGTATTTCTCGTAGGCGAACCAATGACCGAGGCGGCCGAAGGCACAGATGACCTCGTCGCTGATCAGCAAGATGCCGTACTTGTCAACGATGCGCTGAATTTCCGGCCAGTAGGTGTCGGGCGGAATGATTACGCCACCGGCGCCCTGCAGCGGCTCGGCAATAAAAGCGGCCACCTTGTCCGGGCCGACCGCCAGGATCTTCTCTTCGAGCCAGCGCGCGGCGCGCAGGCCGAATTCGTCGCGCGTCTCGCCGTCATTGCCCAGCTCGAAGAAATACGGCTGCTCGATATGGTCGATATTGGGAATCGGCAAATCACCCTGGGCATGCATGCCGCTCATGCCGCCCAGCGATGCGCCTGCCATGGTGCTGCCGTGGTACGCATTCATGCGGCTCAGAATCACCTTGCGTTGCGGCTGTCCGAGCAAGTCCCAGTAGCGGCGCACCATGCGCACATTGGAGTCGTTGCTCTCGCTGCCGCTGGACGAATAAAAGACATGCTCGAAGCTGCGGTCGCCCACCCTGGGCGCCAGCGCGGCCAGCTTGGTCGCCAGTTCCACGGCCGGTATGTTGGTGGTGTTGAAGAAGCTGTTGTAGAACGGCAGCTCCATCATCTGCTTGTGCGCGGCATCGGCCAGTTCGCGGCGTGCGTATCCCACGTTCACACACCACAGGCCGCTCATCGCGTCCAGCATCTTGTTGCCTTCGGAATCCCAGACGTAGATACCCTCGCCGCGCACGATCACGCGCGCGCCCTGGCTGGCCAGATCCTTGAAGTCGGTGAAGGGGTGCAGGAAATGCTCCCTGTCCATTTGCTGGATGTGGCGGGTGTCGACGGCAGCGTTCAATGCAACTCTCCGGTTCGGTTGTGGGGCTTGTGAAGCAGGGGCGCTGGCAGGTTCAGACGTGCAACAGCAGGTGCTCCCTCTCCCATGGCGAAATCACCTTCATGAACTCGTCAAACTCGAGCTCCTTGATTTCGGTGTAGACGGTGATGAACTCCTTGCCCAGCACCTCATGCAGATCGGTCTCGCGGCGCAACCAGTCGAGCGCCTCGCCCAGGCTGCGCGGCAGCGCGTACGGAGAGAGGTAGGCGTCGCCCTTCATCTCGGCCTTGGGCTGGATCTTGTTCTTCATACCCAGGTAGCCGCAGGCCAGCGTCATGGCCAATGCGACATAGGGGTTGGCGTCGGCACCGATGACCCGGTTTTCGACCCGGCGCGCCTGCGGTGTGGCAATCGGCGAGCGGATACCCACCGTGCGGTTGTCAGTGCCCCATTCGATGTTGATCGGTGCCGCGGTGTTGCGCGACAGACGACGGTAGCTGTTCACATACGGGGCCACCAGCACCATCGCCGCCGGCACGTAGCGCTGCAGGCCACCGATATAGTGCATGAACGCCTCCGACGGTGAACCGTCCTCGTTGCTGAAGATATTCTTGCCGGTGGCCTTGTTCAGAATACTCTGGTGCACATGCATCGAACTGCCGGGTTCACCCGCGATCGGCTTGGCCATGAACGTTGCATACATGTCGTGGCGCAGCGCAGCCTCGCGCACCGTGCGCTTGAAGAAGAAGACCTCGTCAGCCAGCCCCATGGGCGCGTTATGGAAGAAGTTGATCTCCATCTGGCCGGCGCCGATCTCATGGATCAACGTGTCAACGTTGAGCTCCATCTTGTCGCAATAGTCGTAGATCTCCTCGAACAGCGGATCGAACTCGTTCACCGCGTCGATGCTGTAGGCCTGGCGTGAGGTCTCGGCGCGGCCGCTGCGACCGATCGGCGGGCGCAGCAAGGTGTTCGGGTCGGTATTGCGCGCGGTCAGGTAGAACTCCAGCTCCGGCGCCACGATCGGTTGCAGGCCATCGGCGGCGAACAGGTCGCACACCTTGCGCAGCACACTGCGCGGCGCAAACGGCACCAGTTTTCCGTCATGGTCGAAACAGTCGTGAATCACCTGCGCCGTCGGGTCGGTTGCCCAGGGCACCAGCCGGCGGGTGGACGGGTCCGGGCGCAACTGCATGTCCTTGTCGGTCGGGTCGATCACGTCGTAATACGGACCGCTGTCGGGAAACTCCCCGGTCACGCCCATCGCCACCACGGCCTGCGGCAGCCGCATGCCGCGGTCTTCGGTGAACTTGGCACGCGGCAAAATCTTGCCCCGCGCCACACCGGTCAGGTCGGGCACCAGGCATTCCACCTCGGTCACGCGCCGCTCGTTGAGCCACTGCTCAAGGTCGTTGAAATTCATCGCTTTTTCTTCTTGCATCATGTTCTCCATGGATCACCCACGTCCACCGTGCCAACCGGCGCGAGCAGGTTCTGGCGACGCACCCGGCAGGACTCGCCGAATGCCTTGAATATTGCTGCGTCCAGACCGCCGTTGCGCCACAGCGCCTCCGGATGCCACTGCACCGCATAGGCGAATGCCCGTGCACCTTCCACCGCAAATGCCTCGACCAGCCCGTCGGGCGCATGGCCCAGCGCCCGCAGGCCGCTGCCCAGGCGGTTGATACCCTGGCTGTGCAGGGAATTGACCTGTGATTCGGGCGCCAAGGCCCATTGCGCGAAGGCCGACCCCGGCGCGAACCGGACCGCATGGCTGGGCCCATACTGCACTTCGAGCGGCTGGTCAGCGGGCTCACGGTGGTCCATCATGCCCGGCAGGTTTTGCACCTGCTGGTGCAGTGAGCCGCCGAACGCGACATTGATCTCCTGAAAACCCCGGCACAAACCCAGCATCGGTACGCCGGCATCGACACAGGCCCGCACCAGCGCCAGCGTCAACGCGTCGCGCGCCGGGTCCAGCGGCAGGTCCAGGTCTGCCACGACCTCATCGTAATGCGACGGATGGACATTGGCCGGCGAGCCGGTCAGCATCACCCCGTCCACGACGGCCAGAAGCGCGGGTATCTGCTCGGGGTCGGCCAGCGGAAAAAGCACTGGCTGGGCCAGCGCGCAACTCTTGATGGCCCGCGCATATTTGTCCCCCAGCACCACAAACGGCATCTGGTGGCCGTCCTTGCCCAACAGGCGGTGATCCACCGGAAGCCACACGAAACACGAAGATGAGGTCATTCGATTGCGCTAATTCTGAACACAAGCATCATTGTGCATAGGTTGCGGGCCCACTTTGGCCCGCAAAGCGCCCAAATTTTGCCATGCCGCGCGGTTAAACCCTCTTTTCAGGCGACGCGGCCGCCAGGGTCAACCGGTGCAGCGCGACCAATCCGGGTGCGTCCAGGCGCGCGCCGATATAACCTCCAGCGAGTACAAACGCCACTGGCAGACCCCGCCGGCGGCACCAGTCGAAGACTATTGCTTCACGCGTTTGCAGTACCTGTGAGGTGATGCCCTGCAGCCCGCCGTCGGCGCTGCCCTCGTGCGGATCCATGCCGGCGTTGTACAGGCACAGGTCGAAAGGCATCCCTTCGGCGTCGACCGCATCGAGGCAGGCCTGGACCTGCGGCAGGTAGGCAGCGCTGTCGCGCACCATGTGCAGGCGCACACGCGCGCTACTGTCGTATTGGTCGAAGTCGTCCACGGACACGTCCTGCTGCCAGATATGGGGTTCATCGGCGATCAATTCGGCCGTGCCACCGCCGCAATGCGCATCCAGGTCAAGAATCAGCACGGCGCGGGCACCGGCATCAAGCGCGGCCCGGGCCGCCATCACCAGGCCATTGAAGGTGCAATAACCCGCGCCGCGCGCGCGGCGCGCATGGTGCAAACCGCTGGACAATGAGCCCGACACGCCATGGCGCATGGCGTCGAGCGCGGCCGCCACCGCGCCGCCATTGGTGGCCAGCACCATCGGCCCCAGGCCCGCATCCCAATCGAATTTCTGCGATTGCGCCAGCGCACGCGGTTCACCGGTACGTATCGCCTGCACATACTCCGGCGCATGCACCTGCGCCACCTGCTCCCAAAGCAGCGGCTGTGGCGACTCCAACCGGATGCCGGCTATCGGATCGGCCGCCAGCGATTCGGCCACCCAGGTCGCCTTGCGTGTGGTCTCGAATGCATAGGTGGAGCCGGTATAGGACCGGTCGTAAAACACGTTGATGGCTGCCATGGGGCTGTTCTCCTTTTCTGTCACAGCGCCGGGTCACGGCGACGGGCCGCCCATGATCGGGGCATTTGCGTACCATTGTCCGCAGACTGCGGCGCGAGCGCCTTGGGCCTTGGGAGCGACCCGGCAGCGCTCATGCCCCACCAGCCGCGTTGTTGCCTTCGTTCAACCGGCGGACCACGAAAAACGCGATCGAAATCGCCGCGATCGATGCGAGCAGGAACAACGCCGACAAGGCATTGACCTCGGGTGTCACCCCGGTCCGGATCATGCCGAAGATATACACCGGCAACGTGGTCGAGCCCGGTCCGGAGACGAAATACGAGATCACGAAGTCCCCCAGCGAGCTGATGAAGGCCAGCAATGCCCCGGCAAAGATGCCCGGCGCCAGCAATGGCAACTCGATGCGGACGAACCGGCGCCAGGGCGACGCGTACAGGTCGCTGGCCGCCTCGATCAGGGCCGGATCCAGCCCGGCCAGGCGCGACTTGATCGGATAGTAGGCAAACGGAATGCAGAACACCGTATGCGCCAGCACCACCGAGGTCAGCCCCAGCGGCAGGCCGACGATGACGAACAGCAACAACAGCGCCACCGCAGTGACAATCTCGGGCACCAGCAGCGGCATGCTGAACAAACCCTCCACCGATGTGCGGTGCGCCGTAGTGGAACGGGCCACCCCCAGCGCCGCAGCCGTCGCGGCGGCAGACGCCAGCAAGGTGGCAACCGTCGCAACGATGACCGAGTTGCGCGCCGCGCGCATGATGGCATCGTTACCCACCACGTCGGCATACCACTGGACACTGAAACCGGACCAGATGGTTGTGACCTCATTGGCGTTGAACGACAACACCACCAGCGTCACGATGGGCAGGTACAGGAACACCAGGGCCAGCATCGCCATCACACGGTTGACAGGGCTCACCATCAAATTGTGTTCAGCCTTCATGTTTTCCGTCTCATGACAGCCGCAGCGCGCTGCGCCGCTTGAGCAGCGCCAGCGAAGCCAGCGCCAGCAGCAGGAACAACACCAGCACCAGGGCCAGCGCGGCTCCGAATGGCCAGTTGCGCGACTCGCCGAACTGCGCCTGCACCAGGTTTCCGATCATCAGCGACTTGCCGCCTCCCAGCAACTCCGGGCTGACATATGCGCCCAGGCACGGCACGAACACCAGCACCGCGCCGGCGATGATGCCAGGCATCGCCAGCGGCAGCACCACCCGGCGCAAGGTGCGCCAGCGGTCGGCGCCAAGATCGAACGCCGCCTCGATCAGCCGCCGGTCGATGCGTTCGAGCGCCACATAGGCCGGCAGGATCATGTACGGCAGAAACGAATAGGTCAGCCCGATGCCGATTGCCAGCGGCGTATAGAGAATGTTGAGCGGCTCGTGCGTCAGGCCCAGCGTCTGCAATACCCAGTCGAGCGAACCGTCGTTGCGCAGGATCAGGATCCAGGCGAAGTTGCGCACCAGCAGGTTGGTCCAGAATGGAATCGTGATCAGGAACAGCACGATCGCCGCATTGCGTTTGCTCAGCGTTGTCATGTACAGCGCGGTCGGCACGCCAACCAGCAGCGTCAACACCGTGGTGATACCCGCCAGCTTGAACGAACGCGCGAAGATGGACAAGTAGTCAGTGTTGAAGGCCAGTTGGCCCAGCAGGTCGCGCTCCACCACCAGCTTCTCGTAAGCGACGGTCGTCAGCGTGCCCCATTGCACGCCGCCAAACTGCGCGCGTTCCAGGAACGACACATACAACATCAACAACAGCGGTGCGATCATGAAGATCGCCAGGTACACCATTGCCGGCGCCGTGAGCGCCAGGTTGCGCCGCTTCGCAGAGGTCGTCATGCCGCAAAGGCCCGCACTGCGTCCGGCTTGAACGCGAAGCCAACCGTGCCCTGCAACGTGGCGGCGTCGACGGCCCCGCTCAAGCGTACCCGCAAAGCAGCGCCATTGGCCAGTGCACAGTGAAGCATCAGATCGCTGCCGCTGTACATCGTGGTGCGGACCTCACCGCGCAACTGCCCTTGTTCGGGTGGAACCAGCGCGATGCGCTCCGGCCGCACCACCAGCTCGGCCTTGGCTCCCGGCGCAAAACTCGCGGCGTCGCCGACTTGCAGCTGCGCGCCATCGGCGCCGGCACTGTCGAGCACGAACACCGCATTAGCGCCATCAAGTGCCACACAGGTGGCCGGCAGGAAATTGGCGTCTCCGATGAATTCGGCGACGAACCGATTGGCGGGCTTTTCATAGATAGTCACCGGCGGGTCGACCTGCATGACTTTGCCCCCGGAGAGCACCGCCACCCGGTCGGACATCGTCAGCGCCTCCTCCTGGTCGTGGGTCACGAATACGAACGTGATGCCGGTCTCGGTCTGCAAGCGCTTGAGTTCGACCTGCATCTCCTTGCGCAGCTTGAGGTCGAGCGCCGACAACGGCTCGTCGAGCAGCAACACCCTGGGCGCGGGTGCCAGCGCCCGGCCCAGCGCCACCCGTTGCTGCTGCCCGCCCGAGAGCTGGTTGGGCCGCCGCTGCTCCAGACCTTCGAGTCGCAACAAGCGCACCATTTCGGCCACGCGGGCAGCGATCGTGTCGCGGGACTGACCCAGCATGTCGAGTGCGAACGCCATGTTCTGCGCCACCGTCATGTGCGGGAACAACGCGTAGCTCTGGAAAACGGTATTGACCGGACGCCGGTTAGGCGCAATGCCGACAACCGATGTGCCGTCGAGCAGTACGTCACCTTCGTCCGGTGACTCGAACCCGGCGATCATGCGCAGCAAGGTCGTCTTGCCGCAACCCGACGGCCCGAGCAGCGTGAAAAACTCGTTGGACCGGATGTCCAGCGACACGCCAGACAGCGCCGGCGCGCTGGCCCCGGGGTAGGTCTTGCCGACCCCGGTCAGCCGGACTGCCGGCTGTGGCTGATCGGTGCCAGCCACCAGGGCCTGGCCAGCGCTCAACGCTGCAGCCGGGTCCACACACCGTCGCGCAGCTCGCGCGCCGTAGCCGCACAGTCCTTCACCGGCCGGAAGCGCGCCTGCGTCTCCGCTGTCGGGTTGATCGCCGGGTCTTCCCGCATCGCCACTTTCGTGAAAGCGTCCGACCCCTTGATCGCGTTGTTGTAGCCGCTGAAGTCCGATGCCTCGGCGATGTTCTTCGGGTCCATCATCCAGTTCAGGAACAATTTGGCGTTGTCGAGATTGGGCGCGCCCTTGGGCACGACCAGGTTGTCGCCCCACAGGTTCAACCCCTCGCGTGGATAGACGAACACCGCCGTCTTCAGTTTCTCCTTGACCCGGTGTGCAGCGCCATTCCATTGCTGGTGCATCACCACCTCACCCGACTGCATGCGACCGATGGTGCCCGACGACGAATAAATCTTGACGGCCGGCTTCTGCTTCTCGAGCAGCTCCAGGATCTTCTGCGCATCGGCTGGGTTCTCGGTGCAGGTGTCAATACCCAGGTAGATCGCCGCCGCCGTGAACATCTCCCCCTGATCCTTCATGGCGGCGATCTTGCCGACCAGTTCCGGGCGCGGTTCGAAGAACTCTTTCCAGCTGTCGTCCAGCTTGCCGCCCGGCACCTTGGCCGAGTCGTAGGTGAAACCGGTCGAGCCCCACAAATACGGCACTGAATAGTCGCGGTTCTTGTCCTCCTGCGGATGGTCATGCGGCGCAGCCACATTCTTGTAGTTCGGCATGTTTGAGGCATCGACCTTCTGCACCAGGCCGGTGCGGATCATCGTGGCCAGAATGGAATTGCTGGGGACCACGATGTCGTAGCCACCACCACCGGCCTGCAGCTTGGCCAGCATCGAATTGTTGCTGCTGTAGACGTCCAGACTGACCTGGATGCCGGTCTCGGTTTCGAACCGCTTGAGCAGCGCCGGCGGGATGTAGTTGGCCCAGCTGTATACGAGCAACTGCTTGGACTGCGCGACAGCGGGGCCGGCCATCGTTGTGACGGCCAGGGCGATTGCGATCGCGGTCATCGGAAACGCTTTTCGCAGCAGTGTGCGGGTGGCGGATTGCGGGCGATTCATACGGAACTCCTTCATGTCGTGGTCTTGATGTTTTTTCATTCTGCACTCCGGAACTCGTTCACAATGGGGCCATTGGGGGCAGGTACAGGGAGCCAATTACGGAGCCATTGCCGAACGCCCCGACTGTCGTAACGCCCAACCCACCTCCCGTCATTTGTGCTGTCGGAACTCCTGCTCACCGAACTCGGGCAATCGCGCCCACACGAGAAAGTGCCGCTGCATCGGCAGGTGTACGAGGTATTGCGTCGCGCCATCCTCGATGGACGGCTGGCCCCCGGTGACCGGCTGCCGTCCAGTCGCCAGTTGATGCAGGATCTGCAACTGTCGCGCAACACCGTGGTGTCGGCACTGGCCCAGCTGACGGTCGAGGGTTATCTGGTGGCACGCGTGGGCAGCGGCACCTATGTCAGCGACTCGGTGACCAGCACCAGCAGCCTGCGCCATGACACCGCCTCGGACCAACGCGCACTGCTGTCGCAGCGTGGCAACCTGCTGGCCACAACCTACTGCGCCAGCCAACTCGAGGTCCAGCCGTTCACCCCCGGCATTGCCGACTTCAGTGCGTTTCCGGTCACCCAATGGGTACGCCTGCAGAACAAGCACTGGCGCATGACCTACCCGGACATGCTCGACTACAGCTATTCAGGCGGATATGCGCCGCTGCGCCGCGCTGTGGCTCACTATCTGCGGGCCTCGCGCAGCGTACAGGTCGACGCCGAGCAGGTGATCATCACCAGTGGTACCCAGCAGTCGATGGCGCTGTGCGCACAGCTGCTGGCCGACCCGGGCGATGCCGTCTGGCTGGAAGACCCGGCCTATTGGGGTGCCGTGAAGGCATTTCAGGCTATGGGACTGAAGGCCCACGCAGTCGCCGTCGACGCGCAGGGCATTGCGCCGGGGGCAGCGGACGCCACAACGCCGCCGCGCCTGATCTATGTCACACCGTCACACCAGTACCCGACTGGCGTCGTCATGTCGCTGGCGCGGCGCCAGCGGATCCTGTTGATCGCGCGCCAGCACCGGAGCTGGGTACTCGAGGACGACTACGACAGCGAGTTCCGCTTCGACGGCCCTGCCCTGTCGTCGCTCAGCGGGTTGGACCGCGATGCCCGTGTGCTGTACATGGGCTCCTTCTCAAAAGTGCTCTACCCCGGCCTGAAGCTCGGTTACCTGATCGTGCCCGAGGGCCTGGTTGACGCGTTCCGCCAGGCCCACTACGACCTGAACCGCCCCGGACAAATGCAGTTGCAGGCCGCACTGGCCGAATTCATCGAGATGGGCCACTTCGCCAAGGCCCTGCGCCAGGCCCGCGCCAGTTATGCCACGCGCAGGCGCACCCTGCTGCAGGCCCTGACGCCTTGCCTCGCTGCGGGCGCCTGGATCAGCGGAGCCGATCAAGGCTTGCACCTGTGTCTGCGTCTGCGCGAGGACGCCGACGACATCGGCATTGCCAACCGCATCGCAGAGCAGGGCCTGATCGTGCGACCCCTGTCGGCCTATTGCCTGCAGCGCACCGACCTGCGCGGTCTCGTCATCGGCTACGGGTACGCGCCGCTGGAAGACATCCGGCGCTACGGCCCCGCACTGGCAAGCGCCATCACGCGCGAGATGGCGCTTGCCATACCCGCGGCGAACAGCGTCGGCGCAGGCCGGCCGACGCCGCAGCTGATCGACATACCCGGCGCGATGGCTCCGCGGCCGGATGCGCCACACGCGCCTACATCAGGTCCCGCAGCTGCTGGTACCACATGGCAAGAGCCAGGGTCGGCGTCCTGAGCGCCTTGCCGCCGGGAAACTCGTGGTGGCGCAGCCGGGCGAACAGGTCGAACCTCTCGGCCTGCCCGGCGATGGCCTGCGCCGCCAGTTGCCCGGCCAGACCGGCCAGGGCGACGCCATGGCCGCTGAAACCCTGCAGGTAATAAATGTTGTCAGCCAGGCGGCCGAAATCGGGCGCGCGGTTCATGCTGATGTCGACAAAGCCGCCCCAGACGAATTCGAGCGGCACTGACGCCAATTGCGGGAACACACGGGCCATGCGCTTGCGCATCGATGCATCGAGATCGGGCGGGGTGCGGGTGGTGTAGCTCACCCGCCCGCCGAACAACATGCGGTGGTCGGCACTGAAGCGGAAATAGTCCAGTACGAAATTGTTGTCACACACCGCGGCATTACTCGGAATCAGACTGGCGCACAGCTCTGGCGACAGCGGCGACGTGGCCACCATGTAGGTTCCCACCGGCATGATGCGCGCGCCTATTTGCGGCGCGATGCGCGGACCATACTCGCCAAGTGTGCAATTGCCGGCCAGCACGGCGAACCGCGCCCGCACCGTTCCTTGCGCGGTGACCGCGGTCACGTTGTCGCCGCGCTGCAGGTCAACCACGGCGGAATGCTCGAACATCTGCACCCCGAGGTCGCGCGCCGCACGTGCCAGACCCAAGCCGTATTTCAGCGGATGCAGGTGCCCGGACACCGTCTCGTAGCCGGCCGCGCAAAACCGCGGGCTACGGATCATGTCCTGCACCGCAGCCCCGGTTACCAGCGTGCTCGGCAAACCATAGACACGCTCAAGCGTAGCCAGTTCATCACGCAGCGCGTCGGCCTTGCGCGGCGAATCGGCCACATACAGATAGCCCTGCACGCGATCACAGGCAATGGCGTGTTGTGCGATGCGCGCGTCGACCAGCCGAACCGCCTGCACCGACATGTCCCACAAGCGCAGCGCATCGGCCTTGCCCAGTTGCGACTCGATTACATCCTGACCGCTCGCGAATCCCACGATGGTCTGACCGCCATTGCGGCCCGACGCGCCGCTGCAGATGCGATCGGCCTCCAGCAAGGCGACGCTCAACCCGCGTTCGGCCAGCTCGATGGCCGCCGACAAACCCGCGAATCCGCCCCCGACCACCACCACGTCGACGTCGACCTGCCCCTGCAATGGCGGCAGCGGTGCCGCGCACTCGACACTGGCTTCGTAATAACTGCGCTGGTTGAGCTGGGTGTCCGACCCGATCAGCGAATTGCTCCACAGGGCCATCGTCACACCTCCATGTCCGAAGCCAAAGCAGTGGCCGGGGCCTGCTTGGCGATCTGGCCACACAGGTAGGTCCAGATACAGGCGGCAGCCGCCTGGCTGGTCAGTTCCGCGTGGTCATAGGCCGGCGCCACCTCGACACAGTCCATGGCGATGGTGTTCAGGCCGGCCAGTTCCTCCAGCAGGGTCAGCAACTGCGAGCTGCTCAATCCGCCCGGCTCGGGTGTGCCGGTGCCGGGCGCAAACGCCGGATCCAGGCAATCGATGTCCAGCGTCAAGTAACACTTCCGGTTGCCGAGACGCTGCGCGATCTGCGCCACCACATCCTGCAAAGCGGCGCCATCCTTGCCGCGCAGATCGCGCGCGGTGAAGATCAGCCCACCCTGGTCGCGCACATATTCGCGCGCGGCCCGGTCGCCGGACGAGCGCAATCCGACCTGCACGCAACAAGTCGGATCGACGAGTTCCTCGGCGATCGCCTCGTAGGTCCAGGTGCCATGCCCGGACGGTTCGTCAAAGTGGTTGGTCCAGGTGTCGCAGTGGGCATCGAAATGCAGCAGCGCCAGCGGCCCGTGGCGGGCGTGGGCCGCGCGCAGCAGCGCCAGCGTGATCGAATGGTCGCCACCGACAAACACGCAATGGTGACGCTCCATCAGCGCCTGCGCCCGCGCGGTGATGATGGCGCGCACCTCGGCCAGCGGCGATGCATTGGGCAGCCGCATGTCGGCGCCATCGCCCAGCACGCCCAGCGGCGTCACGCCGAAGTAAGGATGCAGGCCGTCGCACAGCATCAGACTGGCCCGGCGCACTTCGCCGGGGCCGAACCGGGCGCCCGGGCGGTTGGTGACGGCGCCGTCGAACGGAACCCCCACCAAGGCAAAGGGTTGATCGGCCAGTTCCGGTGCACCCAGGAAACGGTTGCTGTTCATCGCATACCCAAACTCACCGATCGCCATGGCTGAAATTCTCCCGAAATGATGCGCTACCGAAACGAATCACTACCTTAACGCAGATCGTCACGGACAATAGGGACCAATCGGGCCCTGGCCCACCGCTCCACCACAACGCCGGCCATGGCGCAGCAACGATGCACTCCACCCGCTTGCCCGACGCCCGATGACCTACGCCGCGAACCGCCTGATCGCCTATGGTTGCCTGGCCGCGAGCATGGCACTCACCGGCAGCTACGTGGCCCTGTCCAAACCGCTGGTCGCCGCCCTGCCAGTGTTCCTGCTGGCCTGGATGCGCTTCGGCATCGCCGGCGTCGCGATGCTGCCGTGGTTGCGCAAGCCAGCCGACGAAGCACCCATGACGCCGCAAATCCGGCGGTTGCTGTTTCTGGAGTCGTTCGTCGGCAACTTCCTGTTCTCGATCTGCATGTTGTATGGCGTCAGCCTGACCAGCGCGGTGTCCGCCGGCGTGATCCTGGCCGGCATTCCGGCGGTCATCGCGTTGATGAGCTGGATGTTCCTGGGCGAACGCATCAGCCGGCGCATGTGGGCCGCCGCTGCGTGTGCGGTGCTGGGCCTGGCGGTACTTGCCCTGGCCCGGGCGATACCCCACGGCGCGGCTACGGCGCTGGCAAACCCATCGGCACCGAACGCCTGGCTTGGCAATCTGCTGGTGTTCGGTGCGGTGCTGTGCGAAGGCGGTTATGCGGTAATTGGCAAGAAACTCACCGGCAGCCTGGGCCCGAAACGGATCTCGTCGTTGATCAACCTGTGGGGCTTTGCGTTGATGACACCGTTCGGCGCGTACCTGGCCTGGGACTTCGCGTTCGCCGCCATCACCCCCGGCATCTGGCAGCTGTTGGTGTTCTACGCGCTCGCCGCCAGCATGGGCACGGTCTGGCTCTGGATGACCGGCGTGCGGCACCTGCCTGCCGCGCAAGGCGGCATCTTCACCGTGATGCTGCCGATATCAGCGGCACTGGTGGGCGTGCTGGCGCTCGGCGAGACCATGACGGGCCTGCAGGTGCTGGCGTTTGCCATCGCCCTGTTCGGCGTTTTCCTGACCTGGAACCACCGGTAGGTCTGCTACCCGCGCTGGAACCGGCCCACGCGGTAAGGCACCAGATCGAGCGTGTCCGGCTTGCCCTGCATCAGATCCGCCATGACCCGGGCCGTGACACCGCTCAGTGTCAGCCCCAGATGCTGGTGGCCAAACGCAAAAAAAATGCCCCTGTGGCGCGGCGCCGCCCCCAAGACCGGCAGGTGGTCCGGCAGCGACGGCCTGAACCCCATCCAGGTGCTGGCCGTGTCCGTCCGGACGCCCGGCAGCAGCGCCTGCATCTGACGCTGCAGCAGGGTGTAGCGACGTGGATCGGGCGGCAGGTGCAGGCCGCCGAATTCGACCGTGCCGGTCATGCGCAGGCCAACCGACATCGGCGTCATGATCACGCTGCGTTCGGTCGACGCAATCGGCCGGCGCAAGTGCATGCGGGCCGCGGCCCGCGCGCCGGGCTCCGGCCAAGGCACTGTGATGTGGTAACCCCGCTCGGTGTCGAGTGGAACCCGGTATCCCAGGCTGCCGGCCAATGACCGCGACCAGGCGCCGGCGCAGACCAGCACTTGCCGGCCATGCAGGGTCGACCCGTCGCCCAGGCGCAAGCGCACAGACTCCTCTCCTTGCTGGAATAAGTCCACCACGTGTGCGCGCTGCACCCGGCCCGACCAGCCTTGTACGGCGTCGACCAATCCCGCACAAACGGCATACGGATTGCTTACATGGCCGGTATCGGGGTAACACAAAGCGCCGGCCACATCGGCACTGAGACCGGGCGCCTCGACGCGCACGGCGGCCGCCGACAGGGCATCGGTGCGGATGCCGTACCGCGCCAGTCGCGCCGCCTCACCCTTGGCCGCCTGTGCGCCCTCGGCCGTCTCCCAGACCCGCAGATGCCCGTCCAGGGCCAGCAAATGCCCCAGGCCGCAGATCTGCAGCAGTTCCTGCAGGTCGCCGCGGGAGGTCTGCTGCAAGGCCATCAATGCAGCGATGCCGCGCGCCAGCGGCGCCGGCCGTGCGGCCAGCGCAAACCGCGCCAGCCACGGCAGGATCGGAACCAGGTAGCGCAGCCGCACACGCAGCGGACTGTCGGCATCGCGCAGATAACGCCAACTGTCACAGATCACCCGCGGATTGGCCAGTGGCATCACCTGCTCGGTGGCGATGTGTCCGGCGTTGCCGAAACTCGCACCCATTCCGGGCGCCTGCATGTCGAGCAGCAACACCTCGCGCCCGGCATGTGCCAGCCGCGCAGCGCAAGCTGCGCCGACAACACCGGCCCCGACCACGATGACGTCGCTGTCCACACGGATAGGCATGGGTGTTGCTACCCTGGCGCTAGCCGAACGACCGTTGACGATCGACCGGGGCGATCACAGGACCGGGAGCTGCGGCTTGTTTGCCAGCGACTGTTCGATCTGGCGCAACGCCACGTCGAGTTCGTCACCTTCAAGCAGCAGCCGTGGCGCACGCACCTGCACGCTGCCCATGCCCACCTTCGACTGCACAAGCTTGATCAGCTGCACGAACTTGGGCACCACATCCATGCGCAACAAGGGCAAAAACCAGTGGTACAGCTCGTTGGCCTCGGCAAACCGGCCTGCGCGGGAGAGTTCGAACAACACCACCGACTCACGCGGGAACGCATTCACCAGGCCCGCGACCCATCCGGTGGCGCCGGCGGCAACGCCTTCGACAATCAGGTCGTCAACCCCGATCAGGATATGCAGCCGCTCGCCCAGCACGGCACGGATGGCCGCGATGCGGCGCACGTCCGCGCTGGACTCCTTCACCGCGACGAAGTTCGGATGCTGGCGTGCCAGCTCCAGCATGTGCAGTGCGCTGAAGTCGGTCTGGTACGCAATCGGGTTGTTGTACAACATGCAGGGCAACGATGTCGCGTCGATCACGGCGCTCACATGCGCCTTCATCTCGCGCCAGTCGGTGGAATACACGTAGGGCGGCAGCACCATCAATCCGGAACAGCCGAGCGCCTGCGCCATGTGCGCGAATTGCACGGCGTCGTCGGTCGACAGCGCCGCAACACCCGGCACCACCGCGCCGCGGCCATCGACCGCCGCGCGCACTGTCTGCAGCACGGCGCGTTTTTCCTCCAGGCTCAAGGTGGCGGTCTCGCCTAGCGAACCCAGCGGCACGATGCCGGTACAGCCCGCATCCATCATCTGTCCGACATGGCGCGTCAGGAACACATGGTCGACCGAGCCGTCCGCGCAGAACGGGGTGGTGATTGCGGGCAAGACGCCGTGCCAGAAAGTGGTCATGTTCAGGTTCTCGGTTAAAAAAGATCGGCGCACGCGATGCGCACCGGGGTTGTCTCGCTCAGGTAATGCCCCAGCAATAAGGGTCGCCCTCGGCCAGCAACAAGGTGGTCTCGGCGCAGACATGGGCCTGCCCGGTAATGGTGGGCACCAGGTGTTCACCGTCCAGCCGGTAGTGCGCCTCGAACACGCTGCCCAGCACACTTTCCTGCCGCCAGAGGGTGCCGGGCGCGAGTTTGCCATCGGCGGCCAGACAGGCCAGCTTGGCGCTGGTGCCGGTTCCGCACGGCGAACGGTCGTAGGCACCGCCCGGGCACAACACGAAATTACGACCATGGTTGGCGGCCTCCCGCGCCGGCGCCATGAGTTCGATATGGTCAATCTCGGCGCCGCCGTCACCGGTCACACCGGCGCCGACCAGTGCCTGGCGGATCGCCCATGCACGGTCGGTCAGGTCGTCGACATTGCCCGGCGTAATGTCGATGCCCCCGGCGTCACACAGAAAAAACCAGTTGCCACCCCAGGCCACGTCACCGCGCACCAGGCCGATGCCGGGTACATCCAGCGCGACAGCGGCACGGTACCGATAGGCCGGAACGTTATCGATCGACACCACGCCGTTGCCGATCAGCTGCACCTGCACGGTGCCCACGGGCGTGTCCAGCGCGTAACGTCCCGCGGTGGCACGTCCGAGGTGTTCCAGCGTCGCCATCACACCGATGGTTCCGTGGCCACACATGCCCAGGTAGCCAACGTTGTTGAAAAACACGACCGATGCCAGCGAGCCAGTCGCACGCGGTGGCAACAACAGCGCGCCCACCACCACATCACTGCCACGTGGCTCGCACACCGTGGCAGTGCGGTAGCGGTCGTGCTGCGCGCGCAAAGTCTGCACCACCTGCGCCAGCGGCGCGTGGCCCATGTCGGGGAAACCCGACAGCACCAGCCGGGTCGGCTCACCACCGGTGTGCGAATCAAGACAGACGATTTTTTCCATACGGTGATTGTGCGGGTGCGTGCCGGCCACGGCCAGTTACGTCAGCGCGCGTGCGCTGACCACAACGCCGTCCTCGTCGGCGTACAGCCACTCACCCGGGCGCACCCATACGCCCTGGACCAGTACCGCCACATCGCGCTGGCCTTCGTTCTGTTTGCGTGGTGGCATCGGCATGGGCGCCAGCGCAAGGATGCCGATGGGCAACACCAGCAACTCGGCCACGTCACGCACACAGCCATTGACCAGCACACCGGCCCAACCATTACGCGCCGCCGCTGCACCCAGATTGCCGCCGAATAGTGCCCGACGCATTGAGCCACCGCCGTCGACCACCAGCACCCGGCCCTCGCCGGGGCCGTCGACCGCGGCCTTGACCACGGTGTTGTCTTCGAAGCAGCGCACGGTGCTGATCTGTCCCGAGAAGCGCGCGGCGCCACCGAACGGGCGAAACACCGGGGGCAGGACGCGAAAGGCGCCATCGGTTTCTTCCTTGTGCGCATCGCACAAGTCGCATACGGGAGTGGGAGCTGGCATGGTTGAAGGTCCTTCGTGAACAGGCAAATAGTCAACAGTTGCGGGATGTTAACGCGGCCTCCTGCAGCACTGCGCGAACCTGCTGCGACGCGCGATGGCGCCTCACGTGGCGCCGTCTTGAACGTCCACCGGCACACCGGGGTGACTCCGAACACGGCCTTGAGGAGGTCAACACCCGGTTCTCCGAGTGAAAACTCCCGATTCACGCTATAAATAAAACAACATACCAAAGTGAAAAATATGCGTTTTCCCTTGGAAACACGATTTTTCTCCAGTAGCATCCGCAGTGCCAGTGAAGAAGCAGTTCTCCATTGGTGATTAATCAACTTCAAGAAGGACAATTCAATCATGGCAACTGCGAAAAAAGCCCCGGCCAAAAAGGTCGTCGCCAAGAAAGCTGCACCCGCAAAGAAAGCAGCACCGGCGAAAAAAGTAGTAGCGACGAAAGCTGCTCCGGCCAAGAAGGCCGCTCCCGCGAAGAAGGTTGCCGCCAAAACGGCAGCTCCTGCCAAAAAAGTTGCGGCCAAAAAGGCCCCTGCAAAAAAGCGCACCGTCAACGCCGCCTTCATGAAGGCCTTGACCCCCAGCGCAGCACTCGCAGCGGTCGTCGGTACAGCACCGCTGCCGCGCACCGAAGTGGTCAGCAAGCTGTGGACCTACATCAAGAAGCACAAGCTGCAGGATGCGGTCAACAAGCGCATGATCAATGCCGACGCGAAGCTTAAGGAAGTCTTCGGCAAGATGCAGGTCTCGATGTTCGAGATGGCAGGCCTGATCGGCAAGCACCTGAAGTAAACGGTTCGTCGTCTACACCAGGCCGACATCCGTCGGCCTTTTTTTCGGGCTGCGCCGGCATTGCTTGGAGACCACAAAAACGGGTGCCACCGCCAGATGAGCCAACAGTCCACCATCGGCATCGAACCCAACCCAACCCAACCCAACCCAACCCAAACTGGTCTGGTCTGGTCTGGTCTGGTCTGGTCTGGTCTGGTCTGGTCTGAAGTCGTCAAGCGCTGCGGCGACCTTGACCACGACGAAAAGTCGTCTCGCGGCTGGAGACAGGTTGTCCGAGCAATCGGGCGATCTCTTGCACAAGCGCAAGCATCCTTGCATCCCCGCGCCCTGGCGCTCTTGCCACTGGCAAAATTTTGCCGCCATTGCTATCACCCTTTTCCAGCGGGGGTGAAAAGGTGTCGCTTGCAAAGCCGCTATTCACAGTCGGCGGACCTGGCCCTACACTGACCCTTCGTACGCTGACCCGGGCCGCCATACCATGACACAACGACTCACCCTGCAGCCGCATCTGAAGGAGCTGGGAGGCGGCTTTGTGGTGCGCCGGGCGTTGCCGGACCCGCAAAGGCGCTCGGTAGGGCCATTCGTCTTCTTCGACCATTTCGGGCCGGTGCAAGTGCGCCCAGACGACAACATCGACGTCCGGCCGCATCCGCATATCGGCCTGTGCACGGTGTCATATCTGTTTGAGGGCGGCGTGATGCACCGCGACTCGCTGGGCGAGGTGCGGCGCATCGAGCCGGGTGCCATCAACCTGATGACCGCTGGACGCGGCATCGTGCATTCAGAGCGCAGACCCGAAGACCTGCGCGACAAAGAGAGCTGCCTGCACGGGCTGCAGTTGTGGTTGGCGTTGCCCGCGGCGGACGAGGAAGTAGAGCCGTCCTTCGAGCACACACCGGCGGTGGCCATTCCGCAGGTGAAAAACGACGGTGTCGTCACGCGCGTGCTGATCGGCAGCGCGTTTGGCACGCAATCGCCCGTCACGCCCCGTTCGCCCACGCTGTATCTGGACATCGCGTTGAAGGCGTCCGCCGCGCTGCGCGTGCCGTTGGCCGAAGAGCGCGCGCTATATAGCGTGGATGCACCTTTCACGCTCGATGGTGTCGCCTTTCCCGCGCACCAGATGGTGCTCCTGGCCGAAGGCGAAACACCGCTGCTAGGCGCATCCGGCGATGCGCGCGTGGTGTTGATCGGCGGCGCCCCGCTGGGGCGCCGGCACCTCACCTGGAACTTCGTGTCGAGCCGCGCTGACCGCATTGATAAGGCCATTGACGACTGGCGCGCGCAGCGCTTCGACTCAGTGCCCGGCGAGACCGAATTCACCCCCTACCCTTGAGGGTGCCGGCAGTCGCCGACAAGCAACCGAAACTCGCCCGGACTGTCTGGCCGACGCGCAATACCGCTTCGCCGCCTTCGCCACCACCGATGGTCACCACCACAGGCCGACCACCGATTGTGCTGAGCCGCTCACGCGGCAGCCAGTTTCTTCTTGGGGTCGTAGAACGGTATCTGGACGATGGTGGCCTTAGCCGGCCCCTGGGGCATCGCAACCTCAACCTCTGCACCTGTTTCGGCGCAATCGGCAGCGACCATTGCAAGGGCGATGTTCTGCTCAAGGCGCGGCGAGTAGACAGCGGATGTCACTTTGCCGATGGCGCTACCATCTTTCAAGACGGGCCAGTAAGTGGTGTTGGGCCCCTTCAAGGGCGCACCCTCGATACACAAACCAACCTGTTTGCGCGTAACTCCATTGTCGCGAATGCGGCGCAACGCAGCTTTGCCAATAAAGTCGGCATCCATGTCGAGATTGACAAGGCGACTCATACCCAATTCGTAGGGGTTTGTGCTCAGATCCGCGTCGGCGTGATAAGAGAGCATGCCTCCCTCGATACGTCGAATGGATGAGGTGTGGCCGGGTTTCAGGCCAAAAGGTGCGCCGGCCGCCATAATCAATTCCCACAGTTCATCACCGCGAGAGCTGTTCTTCAGGTAAAGCTCATAGCCAAGTTCACTTGACCATCCGGTCCGCGAAATGACCAGGGGTATGCCATCCAGTTCTGTTTCGCGTAGCCAGTAGTAACGCAAGTCCAGAATACTGTCACCAAAAAGTGTCCGCATTATCTGGCCGGATTTCGGACCCTGCAATTGCAGGGGCGAAACATCCGGTTCGCAGATGGAAACATCCATGCCCGAATGCACAGCAACGCCCTGCGCCCAAAGGAGAATGTCGCTGTCGGCCAACGAAACCCAGAAATGATTTTCGCCCAGACGCAGCAGGATAGGGTCATTCAGAAGACCCCCATCGGCATTGGTAATCAGGATGTACTTGCACTGCCCGACAGACATGCTCGACAGGTCGCGCGACGTTAGCATCTGGGTAAATCTGGCAGCATCAGGACCCGTAATTTCAACCTGGCGCTCGACCGCAACGTCGCACAAGATCGCGTCGTTCACAAGATTCCAGAAGTTTTGTTCAGGGTCACCGAAAGCACGCGGAATATACATATGGTTGTATACGGAAAATCCTTTGGCACCCCAGCGCACCGTTGCGTCGAAATAGGGGGATTTGCGGATCTGTGTGCCGAAGCCGAAATCTGATTCCGTCATGATATTTACCTTGTTTCAGAACTTGTCTGATTGATCGGGGACCTGTCAAATTGGATGAATTTTGCGTCCAGTTGCCGCACGCAATTGGACTAAAAAAGTGCCGATCACAGACCAGGCAGGCTATTGCATCTGGCCTGACAGACCATTCAGGCCGACAGCGCTATTTGTCAGTTGTGGTGAACAACCGTGCAAGGTTGGGCGGTTCAGATTTGATCTCACGCGTCACGATATAGGTCATATAACGATCAATCCCAAGGTCAGCTATCAGCAGAGCTTCCATCAACTTTTGAAACTCTGCCAGGCTGGACGTATAGATTTTCAAGACGTAATCCATACCACCGCCGGTCGCGATACATTCGGTAATCTCATCTATCTTGCGGATATGGGCTTCAAAGCGGTCAAAATCAGATTTGCGGTGATGTGTCAGTGCGACCGTTACAACAACCTGAGACAGATTGCCGATTCGACCAAGTGCAATATCAGCGCGATAGGCGCGTATGAAGCCGGCTTCCTTCAGCTTGTTCAATCGGACCCAACACGGCGTCGGTGACAAATTGACAATCTCTGCAAGTTTTGATTTGCTCAATTGACCATGCTTCTGGACTGCGCTGAGAATTCGAATATCTATTGCATCGAAATTGAATTTTTTCATTCAGTTGAAAATTATTATTTATATCACCACGCCACAGACAACATAACTCAGAGTACGGCTTTTTCATCCGCCGGATCAATATTATCTGGCCCGATAGCAAGCTCATGCACGGCCCTGGTCTTTCTGACCGCGCCCCTGCGATTCGAACCACCCCCGAATGTGGAATCTCTGGATCCAATTGTGCTGCTATCCACCCAATTTAACGAAACTACCAACGCCCGCATGTCTTGACCGTTCAGCAGCGGAGGCGGCCGGTAGCGTGAGTTCAACCCGGCAAGTTTGAGGATCGCAAACACAGCATAGTTCACCACCACTGGCTGGCCATCGACGTTGCCCTGCAACTGCCTGTTCCTGGCAGGGAGCCACTGCTCAATTCGGTGCCATCCGCATCCGCATCCGACCCACAGCGGGCCGCAACTCCAAGAAGTTGACTGCCTGGAAGCGGTCGCCCGTGAATGCTGCTGAGGAGCCAGCGTCGCCGTGCGCGGCAAGCGTTTTATCGGCGACATTTCGATGTGCGTGGTGCCGTCACGCCAGGCGGTCTTGAGCTTGAGTACCACCTGCCCGGCGCTGTTGCACTGAAGGCGGTCGTTAGCCTGCGCTGGGCACGTGATGCACCGGCACAGTTGCTCCAGCCGCTGGCGCCCGCGGGCATCGCACCTTGCCCGTGAACACCTTCTGCCCGGCGCTGGGCCGAAGGCGACGCTGTCGGTACAAGCGGGCGCCAGCAGCGGCCTGAGAGAGCGGGCGTCAGCTGAATCGGCGTCAGCGTTGGCCTGCATCCGGATGGTGGGCTGGAGTAGATGGGCAGGGGTTCGGAAGGCATTGCCGGATAATCAAGAAAGCCATGCCGGATGGCGAATCCGGACTCGGGGGCGGACTCAGCCGCCAGCACTCTCCGGCAAGCGCACGGTTTTCAGCGCCATGAATTCGACTGCTTCGGGCGTCTCGGTCGACGCCAGATAATTGGCGAAAGCCGCTTTACCGCGCGCCCGATAGGCGGTTTCCACCATGCTTTGATAGGCGACGTTGATCACCAGTGTGCCGGCCACCGAACCGGCCTCAAAACGCACTTTGGCCCCCGCCAGCCCCATGAAGGTGAACACGCGTCCATCGAGCGGCGGGTGCGCCATATCTGCCGTGACATCGACCGCCTCGTAATTGCGCTCACGGCGTTTCAGGTGGGCGAACTCATCCTCTTTGACCGCCACAAAAGCACCGACAACCTGCTGCGACGGGTCCGGCACAATATTCAGAAAGCAGACATAAACCTGGGGCGCGGTGTTCGGCGCATCCTCATGGACATAGCGCTTGTAACCCGGCTCGCTGACGCGATTGTCCATCGCAATGTTCCATACCCGCTTGTAACCTTTCAAGGTCGCGAGCGGAAAGTCTTCAAGGACCCAGTCGTCACGGCCGATGGTGCGGCTGAGCGATGCCGGATCGACGAGTGAGCCAAAGGCGAACACGTAAATCTTGTCGGCCTGCGTCGCCAGCGGCAGCGCGTTGAGTTGAAACGCCCGAAGGACATCGCCGGGCGGCGTCAGTCGCCGGAACAGGCCCTTACCTCGCGCGTACGAATCGTCGGGCTCAACCGAACGATGGCGACCATGGAACAGCGTTCTGGCATCAAGACGATAGCGCCTGGCACCATGCACGGCCTGCTCGATACCCACCATGACGCCCCGAATCTCGGCATAGAACGCCTCGATCGGCCGTGCATGCGGGTCGCGCTCGCTCTGACAGCTGGCCGCAGTCACAAAGCCCTGCGCGTCCACCGCGTTGATGCTGATGCCGAAATCACTCAAAGAGGCCCGAATGCGCAGCGGAATGTAAGGCTCAGCCAGCGGATGGCGCGGCGCATCGTCGCGCAGCACCACATTCCGTCGCGTTGTGTCGTTGATGCGGGCCCGCGCGACGATGCGCACATGGAGCTGGCTCACCGTCACCGGCGACGCATTGTAGATACTAAACACAAGTTCGTACCGTCCGTCGATTAGGCGCAGGTTCAGGCAGTGTTTCAGCTCGAAAACCGACTTGGGCCGCAGCACTACGGCCGTCACGAACGCCACGATAGCGGCAAAAAAGAACAGGCCACAGAGAATCTGTACGGCCGCAATCGCCTTGTCCAGCCAAGGCATGGGCATCACGCACTGCGCATTGCCGCCCGAGAGCGTGACGAATTCGAGAAACGCCCGTTCAAGGCACGGCAAAAAGGGCTTGTCCGATATCCCCGGCAGGTTGCGCCAACTGAGCTGATCCAGCGGGCCTGCTGAGTGATAGAGCAAGGCAAAGCCAAACACGACCGCCGCCGTCAGCAAAACGATGAGCGCAAGAAAATGCCACAGCGGTTGCTCGGCCCACAGATTGAGAAAGAAGTTACGTAATCGGTGTGGAGTGGTCATACCAAGGAGGAAAGCCTGCCCGCGAGAACCGGGATTGATATGTCATACCTTAACGGCTGTAAGGCAAGTCGGCCAGCTTCACACGGTCCGTGTGTTTCGCCCGCGGCGGCGGCCCTCCGAATGCACGATCCGGGAAAGCATGCCGGGCTGGGCCTATTCCCTATCTCCACTCACCGGTCTCTCGAAGACTGACATGGCCAACGCCACCACTCGCCCCGTCGCCAGTGCGTTTTGCGCGGCAAACCCGCGGGCGCTCAACACTCGCTCGAAGTGCAGCTGGGAATAAGATTTTCAAACGGCATGTTGGCGGGCCCACTGGGAAGAGCTCGCCCGTTCTGGGTGGTGCGTCGGGGAGTTTTGGGGGGGAGTATTGGTCAAGCCGGGCGGCGCCGCAAATCCCAACAACATGCCAGAAAGTTACCAGTCGTCAGCGTCGCTTCATGCCCGGATCAAGAAAATCAACACACCAAATTGGACGACCGCAAACGCAGCAAAGGCAAACACCACAGGCCGGCGATCGACTATTCCCTGCGACCGGCAGGACCAGGCAGGACGTCGACACACGGCCAGGTGTCGTCTGTACCTGCATCCGGCCAGCTCCGATCGTTCAGGGTCCGCGAAAATCGTGACGCCAATGACCGGTAGTCCTGACTTGTCAAGGTGGCTGCCGGCTGATTTGTCAGCCGGCATACCGCCAATGCCGCTATCGGCAGATCAGGTGACGTACCGGCCGATGGAGTGACCAGGAAGAAGCGCGAGCAGCGCAGGGTGGGTGCTTTGCAGCCCCCGGCGCAGACGGCTCCCGCGGCCGCTTTCATCTGCCCCGACAAGGCCGACTATCAGGGCTTGACGCCTTGCGGGCGGCTTGCGTATCCGGTCATGTAGCTGACGGCATCGCCGATGGTGGACGACCACACCGACCACTCGTGGTCGCCATTGATGACCCGGTATTCAACTTGCTTGGGTTGGTACTCGAAAAACTTCTGGAACAGCGCGGCACCGTGGTACGCAATCGAGAAGGTGTCGTGGTCACCGCTGTTGATGTACAGCGGAACGATGATCTTCTTCGCCTTGTAGGCCTCCCAGTAGCTCGGGTAGTTCAACCGTTCCCAGGTTGCGACATCGAATTTTCAGTCTTTCTGGAACGGGTGCACGCGCATAGCCGAGGAGTGAGACGGAGGCACCGGGACATACACAGCCGGGCTCATGGCGGCCGCGGAAACAAACATCTCCGGGTATTTCAGGATCGCGTTGACGGTGCCGTAGCCGCCGGCCGACAAGCCTGCAATCATGCGGCCGTCGCGTGCTGCGATGGTCCGGAAGCTGCTGTCGATATGCGGCACCAGTTCCTTGATCAGCGCCGTCTCGGCAGCGTCGCGGTTGCCGTCTACCCACCAGCTCGTGCCGGCGCCGGGCATCACGATGATGAACGGCTGGACCTTGCCGTCGCGAATCAGCCCGTCAACGGTCGGCTGCACCTGGCCCTTCACGAGCCACTCGTTTTCATCTCCGCCGTTGCCATGCAGCAGGTAGAGCACCGGATATCGCAACCGGCCACTTTCATAGCCGTCGGGCAAGTAGACGGTATAGCGGAAATCGCTGTTCAATCCCTTGGATGCGATGCTGTGGACGGTCACTTCGCTTGCAAGCGCAGCCGGGCCAGCGAGGCTCACCATAGCCAGCATGCACAGGCCGACAAGCCTGCTCGAAAGGCTCAGAACGTTCATCTTCTTGCTCTACTTGGGTTGAGGATGCCGACCGCTCTGGTGCCAGCTGATGGACGCGATCGCAAGAAATCGCGGGCGATGCTATCACGGCCAACAGCCGTGGGCGATACGGGGTTGCCGCTTCCGGATAAACGATGCACCACAGCGCGCGCAAATACCCTTGCAGTGCGGCTCAAAGCGTACAGCAACCCAATGCGACCTGACCCATGATTCGCCCGGTGTGCACGTCCGTGCTGGAGATCAGGGCCTGGGTGCCGTGGCCGATGCACTCGACTCATGCCGTGAAGCGCATCGGCTACCCAATTTCAATGAAAGATAGTTCCAGGAGGTTGCACTGATGGGTCGACCTGATAGACACCCCGACTTCAGCTGGAACCTGGGCACAAACAGGTGATGCCAGGGAACAGCAGCAGGACGACGACCCGGATCAGGTCACTGGCGACGAATAGCCTGACACAGCAGCAGGACTCGTGGATCGAGACATCAGGCGCCATCGACTGGATCACGAACAGATTCATTCCCACGCGGTGACGTGATCATTCCGAGCTCGACGACGATCAGCACCAGCACACCAAATCAGGCGACTTGGGCGAGGGTCAAACGCCAAGGCAGACCGGTCTTTCGCGGTGAAAACCGCCGCCAGCTTTTGTAGTAGCGCTCTCCATAGTCGCCGGATCCAGAAATTCACGCAGCCGCATCGCAAGACCGCAAGCGCAGCGAAGGTAACCGCCACTGGTGAGCCATCGAGTTTTTCCGGTGGCCGGCAGGTCATGGCAGCAAGCGTACGGCCACCTTTAAGGGTTCACATCGGGTACCGCGATCACAGGCAGTCGGTAGCGATGCCAATGTGTACCCGGTGGCTGCGCCAGTTATGCTGTGCGGTCGGCTCAGACCCAACACCCTTCCTCAGCTACTGAGCGCAACGGGCATTTCACAGCAGAGATCATTGGTCGGATAAGAACCACTGCACTGCCGTTTGCAGTCATCCAGTACGCATACCGTATTGAATTCGTTTTACGCACGAAGGGTCTATTTGCGAATGGCGGTTTTCCCAGCAAAGGCGACTGTCACCGTGGGCTATCGAATTTTCCACCGATCAGCAGGACCCGGCAGCAAGCCACCGCCAATTCCAGCGTAATCCGAACCCCCGTTCGACCCATATCGGCGACGTTTTATGGGGGTGGCTGCCGACCCCCGTGAGCACATCCGTGCGCGCGAGCTTGATGACCGCTTACTCCCGGGTTTTGAGCTCCCGCGCCGAGCGTGTCAGGTCGCGATAGGCCGCACCCAGTTCGTCGTTGAGTACCAACAGCGATGACGACAGTGCATGAAACTCCGCCATGTCGTAGCCGGCAACCAGCCACAGGGCATCGGAATCGACACGTAATTCCCCGGTCAGCGACAACATCGGCAGGCTGCGGGTGCTGGCGGTGAGCAGTCCCGCATGAACCCTACCCTGGGCATCTGGCAGCGCCTGCACGAGGTCGTCCAGGTGTGGCTGCGTGAACAGGTGCCAGGGCCTCTCGTCGCTGTCCGCGCACAGGCGCCGCATGCCCTCGTTATCGTGCAGCAAGTGGCCGGCGCGATCAAACTCTGCCAGAACCACCGAGCTGATCGACTCCAGACAGCGCGGCCAACGGTCCGTCATCGCCCGTCACTCAGCGCGCGGTGAACTCCGTGGCTGCCGCAGACACCGCGTCCGTGCCGACCCGGTCAGCACCGTCCAATGTCATACATCGGCGGCTGCACCACATGCATGGCGGCGCGGGGCAGTGAGCCTTCACGGTCGATCGCCTGCGCGAGCAGTGCGACAGCACTGCCTGCGCTGGCCGCCACCTGCAGCGCGGCCATAGGCTTCTGCTTCTTCCCAGCGGTCTGGACAGGGGCTGTCATAAGCCGGGGCCGGCGTTTCTGCTTGCAGCGCCACGCGGCCGGCCGCGAGCGCGCCCAGCACCGGCTGTGCAGCGTCGCCGAGCCGATCGGAAAAAATGTGGACAGGTCGTCCAGCGAGCGTTCGACGGACGCATGGGGCACGCCGCGGCTACGCAGGACCTGCACAAGCCAGGCCAGGTAACCAACAAACGGCGTGACATCGCCGGTCTCGAGAACGGGGCGAAAAAACTCGAGGTGGTATCCGAGGGGTTCCGAACAGGCTTTGCGACCACCCGCGTTGAACCGCGCGTGGACCTCTGGAAAGGCCACTGCGCTGCAGTCAAGTGCGAAGCGGATGGCATCTTCGCGCGCTTCATTGAATCGCGACAAAGTCGCAGGGTCCGCACGGAAACTGGAATCAGTCATGGTCATTCGTAATCGTTGCGGCTTCCAGTCGCGATCAATTCCATGCAGCTGATCTGCACCGATCCGGACACCAGCTTCAATCCCTTGGGGATGCCGCGGTGCGACTCACGGTAGAGGTGGCTGTGGTGCCATTCGTCGATCGCCGCGTCGCTGCTCCACCAGGTCGTCAGCCAGAACTCCGCCGGCGTGTCGTGAGGCCGCAGAACCTCCATGCGTTGAAAGCCGGGCACCCCATCGAATCGGTGGACACGGGACTGCAAGGCCAGGGGCGTGAGGATGCATTCGATCACAGCCGCCCAGGATGGCGGCAATGCTCTTGAGCTTGCCGCGACAGTGCAAAGTGTGGCAGTTCCAGCTGCTAAACGCCGTTCCCACCCACTGCCGAATACGCGTTTCTACTGACCGGGTGTCAGAAGTTGATCAGGTCTCCGATATCGTTGGTCAGCCGCGCTGAATATGTTTGCCAGTGAAATCGGCCCGGGGTCTAAAACCCGGAGGCCCGCATTTCGGCCGCTGGCAGGCAGCGTCGTCGAAGAAGACCATCAAATCCATGGCTTGTTTTGTCGCCTTCCTCAACCAAGGGGACTGCGGTTGGGTCCTCTACGTATGACCGGCCAGCGCGTCACACGACGCCAACCAGTTGCCCGTTCAGTCCAGCGCGATCGTCTGCGCCAACGCCAGTGCAACCAGTGGCGCGTAGTCGGCCACGACCCATGCATGCACGCGGTCATGGCTGGCGTCACGCAACAACTCCCGCACTGCCTCGATGGACGCCTTGTCGAGCGCTGCGAACGGTTGGTCGATCAGCACGAGCGGCGCGCCACAGGCAAATGCGGCCACCAGCCATACCTTGCGCCGACTGCCGGTAGACAACATGAACATCGGCTTGTGCTGGTGGTCCTGCAGGCGCAGGCGTTCGATCAGCACGGCCACTGCGGCCGTATTGAACGCCGGGTAGCGCAGGCCGACCTGCGCGATCCAGGCCAGCGGCGTCACATCCTGCGGCAGCGGCGCCTGTGGATCGGTGCGAAACACCTGCGCGCGATAAGCTTGCGCGTCCAGGTGTTGGCACACACCTGCTATCTGCAGCGCGCCTTTGTCGGCTGCAAGATCTCCAGCCAGCAGACGCAGCAGTGTGGTCTTGCCCGTGCTTTCGTCACCGCAGACAGACGTCACGCCAGCGGGCAGGCGCGCGCTCCAGCCCTGGAAAAGCGTGCGCTGCGGATAAGAAAAGAACAGGCCATCGACCTGTGCCACCGGCGACCCATCCGACGCGTCCGACGCCGTCATGGCACCGTGCAGGGCGACAGGCTCCCGGATCTGTTCACGCCCGTGCGGGCGAACTGGTGCGGGGTCACCCGTCAGTCGGCCGCAGGCGCCGCCCTGGCGCGCAAACGGCGTGCGCGTTCGAGCGCCTGCTCCACTGCACTGCCATCCATGCCATACATTTCCGCAAACGCCTGCACGGAATGGGTGCCGCCGTCGAATGCCCGTAACAAGGCCTCGTCCTTCGCTGCCGTCGCACGCACCTCCTGCAGCGCCTCGTCGAGCAGCTGGTTGGCTTCCTCATTGCGACCCAGCACCAGGGCCGCATACGCGTCGGGCGCCAGACCCGAACGTTCGAACGCCTGCACCATGCGCCGGCGCAGTGTCGGGCGCAGGTCTTCGTTGCTGCGCGCCTGGCGCCGGCCGAACACCTCGAGCAAGGCATGGTGCACATGTTCGGGCGCCATCGCCTCGACCGGCTGCCCGGCCAGGTCATGGCGCTGCAGGCCTTCGGCCACCGCCACGAGGTAGCGGGTGGAGCGGGTGTGGTGCGCCAGCGCGGTCTTGAGCGCAGCCTTGTCGAACACGTCCTTGTGCGCCTCCTGCAGGTCCTGGAATATGCCGCGTTTGAGAGGCCGGAAAACCGCCCCAAATAGCTGCGGGTAGAGCTCAGCCAAGCGCTCCAGCACTGGCATCGCCTCGGACGTCTTCGGACGTCGGCGCGATTTCGCCGCAACGGTTTTTTCTGTATCAGGGGTTTCGGTCATGGTCATGGATGAATGGGTGGGTCACGGCGCGCCGCAAAAACCGACGCGCCTCTCGCGCCGACGCGTCACGTCTGCATGCGGCGACGCATGCGGCCGGACTTGCGCCCGGCTGCATGCATATTGCTGCGGTATCAGCGCCTGTTCAAGGCAGCCTGGGTGATGGCACTGAGTGTGCCGCGGGTCGAGATCACCTCCGGATCGAGCATCACTTCGATCAGCGTGCCCTCGGTACGCGCGAGCGCCGCCAGCAACTGGGCCTCGAACTCCTGCGTCTTGCTGATCTTCACGCCGACATAGCCATAGGCCTGCGCCAGCGCGGCGAAGTCCGGGTTGCGCAGCGCCGTACCGGCGCGGCGGTTCGGGTATTCGCGCTCCTGGTGCATGCGGATCGTGCCAAACATGCCGTTGTTGAGCAGCACGATGATGCTCTTGGCACCGTATTGCGTGGCCGTGGCCAGTTCCTGGCCATTCATCAGGAAGTCGCCGTCGCCCGCCATCGTGAAGGCAACGCGCCCGGTCGTGATGGCTGCCGCAATGCCGGCGGGCACGCCATAACCCATGGCCCCGCTGGTGGGTGCAAGCTGTGTCTTGTGGCCCTTGACCAGTCCATGGTGGCGGAAGAAACGGTGTGTCCAGCTGGCAAAATTACCTGCGCCATTGGTCAGCACGGCATCCGCCGGCAGATGTTTTTGCAGCATGGCAATCAGGGCTGGCATGTCGATGTCGCCCGGCAAGGCCTGGGGTTCCAGGTTGCCGAGGTAATCGCCATGGCATTCGGCCGCCCACGCAGCCCAGGCCACAGTTTGCGGCGGCTCCAGCGCGTCGAGTGCCGAGGCTGCCTGCTGCATGCCGGCGTTAATGGCCAGGTCTGCCTGATATACCCGGTTGAGCTCTTCTGCGCCGGCATGGATATGCACCAGCTTTTGCGGTAGTCGCGGTGCCGGCAGAAGGGTGTAGCCGCCGGTCGTCATCTCGCCCAGCCGTGGGCCGAAGGCGATGATCAGATCGCTTTCGCGCACCCGGGCCGCCAGCTTCGGATTGATACCGATGCCCACCTCGCCGGCGTACAGCGGATGGTGGTTGTCGAACGTGTCCTGGAACCGGAACGCATTGGTCACCGGAAGTTGCCAGCGCTCTGCAAAACGCTGCAGCGTCTGCGCCGACTGCGGTGTCCAACCGCTGCCACCGGCAATCACCAGCGGTCGCTTGGCGCCGCGCAGCATGTCGCCGGCCGCTTCGGCCAGACGCGGCTCGCATCCGGGCTGGACCGCCTCGACCCGCGGCAACGCGTGCAGTGTGGTGGCGTCAGGAATCTCCTGCGCCAGCATGTCTTCGGGCAACACCAGTACGACCGGACCCGGACGGCCGTTCATCGCCGTGGCGAACGCCCTGGCCACGTACTCCGGGATCCGCCGCGCGTCGTCGATGCGCTCGACGCGCTTGGCCATACCCTTGGTGCTGGGACCGAAGAAATGGGCGAAATCGACCTCCTGGAAGGCCTCACGATCGCGCGTCTCACTGGCCACGTCACCCACAAACAGCACCATCGGTGTCGAGTCCTGGAACGCGGTGTGCACGCCGATAGATGCGTTGGTGGCGCCTGGGCCGCGGGTCACGAAGCACACGCCCGGGCGCCCGGTCAGCTTGCCGTGCGCGTCGGCCATGAAGGCCGCGCCGCCCTCCTGGCGGTTGATCACGAACTGGATCGTGTCCTCGTGCTGATGGAACCCGTCGAGCACGGCCAGGAAACTCTCCCCTGGCACGCCAAACGCGTGGGTGACACCTTGGGCCACAAGGCATTCGACAAGTAAATGGCCGGCAATTCTGTTCGTCATACCGCGATTCTCGCCCATACGCGGCCCGCGGCCCTCGAGAGCGGTATCCGGCGGTCGCATCGGGCCGGCTGCAACGGCCCGTTCAGCCGTGTTTGCATGCGCAAATCGCCCGTTCCCGTTCAGCGCGCCATGGGACAATCGCGCGGCCATCCCAACCGGCCCGCCCCACACCGCATGACCCCCTCGCCTGCGACCCGCACCCTGCACCAGCTGCCCGCCGGCATCTGGGTACTGGGACTGGTCAGCATGCTGATGGACATCTCGTCCGAGATGATCCACAGCCTGTTGCCGATGTTCATGGTCACAACGCTGGGCACCAGCGTACTGGCCGTCGGTGTCATCGAAGGTCTTGCCGAATCGACGGCACTGATGGTCAAGGTCTTTTCCGGCGCGCTCAGCGACTACCTGGGCCGGCGCAAAGGCCTGGCGGTGTTGGGTTACGCAATGGGCGCATTGAGCAAGCCGCTGTTCGCGATCGCTGGTGGTTTGGGCCTGCTGGTCGGGGCACGGCTGATCGATCGGGTCGGCAAGGGTATCCGCGGCGCGCCGCGCGACGCGTTGGTGGCCGACATTGCGCCGCCTGAACTGCGCGGCGCAGCGTTCGGCCTGCGCCAGTCACTCGACACCGTGGGCGCTTTTCTCGGCCCACTGCTGGCGGTTGCACTGATGCTGTTGTGGGCCGATGACTTCCGGGCGGTGTTCTGGGTCGCGGTGATTCCCGCCGTGCTGGCAGTCGCGCTGCTGTGGTTCGGCCTGCGCGAGCCGCCGCGCACGGCGCAGCAGCAGGTGCGCGTGAACCCGATCCAGCGTGACATGCTGCGCCGCTTGCCGCCGGCCTACTGGGCGGTCGTAGGCATCGGTGTAGTGTTCACGATGGCGCGTTTCAGCGAGGCATTTCTGGTGCTGCGGGCGCAACAAAGCGGTATTGCCATGGCTCTTGTTCCGCTGGTGATGGTGGCGATGAACGTCGTCTATTCCGCCTGCGCCTATCCGTTTGGCAAGTTGTCGGACCGTGTCGCGCACCACAAGCTGCTCGCGTTGGGCTTGCTGGTGCTGCTGGGCGCCGATCTGCTACTGGCCAGCAGCACCGGCATGCTCGCGCTGTTCGGCGGCGTCGCGTTGTGGGGCGTCCATCTGGGCATCACGCAGGGTCTGCTGGCCACCATGGTGGCAGACACCGCGCCAGCCGCGTTGCGCGGCACCGCCTTCGGCGTCTTCAACCTGCTCAGCGGCGTGGCCATGTTGCTGGCCAGTGTGCTGGCCGGATTGTTGTGGGATAGCTGGGGCGCCAGCGCAACGTTTCTGGCCGGTGCGTTTTTTTGCGTGGCCGGCATGGTCGCGCTGCTGCTGTACCGGTATCGACAGGCCCGGCGCGTGGGTTGATCCCGCACCCGGTGCGTCACAGCGTGAGCGTCAGTCGGGGGATCGCAATCGCAGCGGATCGGTGCCGCCGCCCTCGCCCCAGACCGGACCCTGCTTGAAGATGCCGCTCACGCGCAGTGCCGGCGCGCCGTCGGCGCTGACCAGTGCCTGGCCAAACACCATGTTGCGCGTGGTGCGCAATATCTGGGCCTCGCCCTGTACCCAGGCGCCAAGCGGTGACGGCCCGAGGTAGTCGACCTGCAGACTAATGGTGGGCAGGAAGCGCCGCTCGCGCGTCGGATCGTACATGGCCGCAAGTGGCACCAGCATGTCGGCGAACGTCGCCATCATGCCGCCATGGCAGATTCCCATCATGTTGGTGTGGCGCTGCTCAACGCGAAAACCCAGTTCCAGCCGCTCTGCAGTCAATCGACCATAGAGCGGACCGTTGAAGACGATGAAATCGCCATGAATATGGACCTTGCGAAAACCTTCGGGTATCAGGGGGGCGTCGGACATGGCGTGCGGGTGCTGCTGGGAAATCCGCATGGTAACGGCGGGCCGGTACGCGCCCTGTCTCCGAGATGTCGGCGAGATGGCGCCGCATATGTCGTCGCTCGGCCTTGCGCTTCCCGTCGGCGACGCGCATGCGCGCCGGACAGGTGTAAAAAGTTCACGCAAAAAAGAGCGCGGCACCGCAGCGCCCCGCTCTTTCCCGCAATTGCAGCCAATCAGGCCGTCATACCACCAAAGCTGAACTTCCCCGGCGCCTGGATCGGGTCCACGCCGACCGCAATCACCGCCTTGGGCGCAAACTTGCCCTCGAGCAGCAGTCTGGACAACGGATTCTCGATCCGCTGCTGGATCGCCCGCTTGAGCGGTCGGGCGCCGTAAACCGGATCGAACCCGACCTTGGCCAGTTCCGCCAGCGCCGCAGGCGTCACCTCCAGCGTCAGATCCATCTTCGCCAGGCGTTGCTGCAGCACCGCAACCTGGATCGCGGCAATGGCCTCGATGTGTTGTGCGTCCAGCGCATGGAACACCACCGTCTCGTCGATCCGATTCAGGAATTCGGGGCGGAAATAGTTCTTCAATTCGCCAGTCACCGCGTCCTTGATCTCGTCGTTGTCCTGACCCACCATGGCCTGGATGATCTGCGAGCCGATATTGCTGGTCATCACGATGATCGTGTTCTTGAAGTCCACGGTGCGGCCCTGTCCATCGGTCAGGCGGCCGTCGTCGAGCACCTGCAGCAGCACGTTGAACACATCCGGATGCGCTTTCTCGACCTCGTCGAGCAGCAGCACCGAATAGGGCTTGCGGCGCACGGCTTCGGTCAGGTAACCGCCCTCTTCATAACCGACATAACCGGGCGGCGCGCCGATCAGGCGTGCAACCGAATGCTTCTCCATGAACTCGCTCATGTCGATACGGATCAGGTGATCTTCGGAATCAAACAGGAAGTTCGCCAGTGCCTTGCACAACTCGGTCTTGCCGACACCGGTCGGGCCCAGGAACAGGAACGAGCCGGTCGGCCGGTTCGGGTCGCCCAGACCGGCGCGTGAGCGCCGGATCGCGTTGGAGACCGCCGTGATGGCTTCGCTCTGGCCGATCACCCGCTGGTGGATGCGATCTTCCATCAACAGCAGTTTCTCGCGCTCGCCCTGCATCAGCTTGGACACCGGAATCCCGGTCGCACGCGCCACGACCTCGGCAATCTCCTCGGCGCCGACCTGGGTGCGCAACAAACGCGGAGCATCACCCTCGCCCTTGCGCGACTCCTTGTCCTGCGCTTCCTTCAACTGGCGCTCAAGTTCGGGCAACCTGCCATATTGCAACTCGGCAACCTTGTTGTAGTCGCCCTTGCGGGTCAGCGCGTCGATCTGCTGGCGCAACTTGTCGATGTCTTCGCGCACATGGGCGCTGCCCTGCGCCTGGGCCTTCTCTGCTTTCCAGATCTCGTCCATGTCGGCGATCTCTTTTTGCAGCTTGCCGATCTCGACCTCGATCAGATCGAAGCGCTTTTGCGATGCTTCGTCCTTCTCCCGCCGCACCGCCTCACGCTCGATCTGCAACTGGATCAGCCGCCGGTCGAGCTTGTCCATGACCTCGGGCTTGGAATCGATCTCGATCTTGATCTTGGCCGCGGCCTCGTCGATCAGGTCGATCGCCTTGTCGGGCAGGAACCGGTCGGTGATATAGCGGTGGCTGAGTTCGGCCGCGGCAACGATCGCCGGGTCGGTAATGTCCACGCCGTGGTGAACCTCGTATTTTTCCTGCAGGCCGCGCAAGATGGCAATGGTTGCCTCGACCGTGGGCTCACCAACCAGAATCTTCTGGAAACGCCGCTCAAGCGCGGCATCCTTCTCGATGTACTTGCGATACTCGTCCAGAGTCGTGGCACCCACGCAGTGCAGTTCACCGCGCGCCAGCGCCGGCTTGAGCATGTTGCCGGCGTCCATCGCGCCTTCGGCCTTGCCCGCGCCGACCATGGTGTGCAACTCGTCGATAAACACAATCGTCTGGCCTTCGTCCTTGGCCAGGTCCTTGAGCACGTTCTTCAGCCGCTCCTCGAACTCGCCGCGAAACTTGGCACCGGCCAGCAGCGCGGCCATGTCGAGCGACAACACGCGTTTGCCCTTGAGCGAATCGGGCACCTCGCCAGCGACGATGCGCTGCGCCAGGCCTTCAACGATGGCGGTCTTGCCGACACCGGGTTCGCCGATCAGCACCGGGTTGTTCTTGGTGCGGCGCTGCAGCACCTGCATCGCACGGCGGATCTCGTCGTCACGCCCGATCACCGGATCAAGCTTGCCCCTGCGCGCGAGCTCGGTCAGGTCTACACAGTATTTCTTCAGTGACTCGCGCTGGTCTTCGGCGTCGGCGCTGTCGACGTTCTGGCCGCCCCGCACCGCCTCGATCGCCGACTCCAGCGCCTTGCGGGTCAGGCCGTTCTCGCGCGCCAGCTTGCCGATGTCGCCCTTGTTGTCGGTCATCGCCAGCAGGAACAACTCGCCTGCGACGAACTGGTCACCTCGCTTGATCGATTCCTTCTCGGCCGCCTGCAACAGCGTGACCATGTCGCGGCCCACCTGTACCTGCTCCTGGCCCTGCACTTGCGGCAGGCGCTTCATCGCCGCATCGGCGCCTGCCAGCAGTCCGGCAACGTTGGCCCCCGCACGCTGCAACAGCGCCTTGGGTCCATCGTCCTGGCGCAGCATGGCGACCAGCACATGGCTCGGTTCGATGTAGGCGTGGTCCTGTCCCAACGCAAGGGTCTGGGCCTCGCCCAGGGCTTCCTGAAATTTTGTTGTGAGTTTTTCGATTCGCATGAGAAATCCTTTTGGAACACACCACAGCTTAGGCGCTCGCGCCGGTTTTCAAGGGTGAGCGACAGGCTGCTCATGTGATCTGGATCAAGTTTCGGCAACAGTTGCAACCGCGAACAGACCCTGGCCGCGCATCGGCTGGCCCATGCCGGAAACGCGCTATCGGCAAGGCTTCTAAAATCCCCTCATGCATGTGCACCAGTTATCCATCAGCTACCTGCCGGAACAGGACAGGATCCTGATCCGCGTCAACACCTCCGAGAACCGGGAACTGCAGTTCTGGTTCACCCGCAGATTGACGCTGGGCCTGTCACCGGTGATGGACCGCATCATCACCGAAACGGCCGGGCGCAGCGGCGGGCCAGCGACCACGCACCTGGTCGACGCGGACCCTCTGGCCAAGAGGGCCATGGCCGACTTCAATCGCAGCGAGACAATCCGCGGCGCGGACTTTGCCACCCCGTACAAGGTGCCCGAGACAAACCAGCCATTGTTCGACACACCGCTGCTGATCACCGAGGTCAACCTGGCCCCGCTCGGTGGCGGCAAGCTGCGGCTCAATTGCACCGAAAAACTGAGTACGACGCCACAGATACGCAAGTTCGAACTGGCGTTGTCGGACACCCTGACCCACGCCTTCATGCATTTGCTCGAGCGGGCTGTTGTCGCATCACATTGGCGCAAAGCGCCTACCGTCGAAGCCTCGGCCGAGGCAGCGCCGCCGGTGACACCGGCACCGGGGTATCTGAACTAACACTTTCGCCGCGCGGCCATCGCGCACCTGCCGGGCGCCTGCGCCCGGAACGCGGCCTCAGGTCTCAGGTCTTGCGACTGGACCAGTTGGAGTGGGCATGTCGCGACAACGCGAAACTCGCGAAAAACTTGCACCAGATGGTCGACCCGGCAATCGCCGTCCATGTGCCGTACTCCAGTTGGCCCAGCAACACCGCAGCGATCACTGTCAATACCACTACACCGGCCACCAGGTTCACCACCATCTCGTAGGGCGCGAACTTTTCCGGATCGGCTGGTGACTGGCCGCCCTTGAGCGCCACGTCGGAAAAATCACGTTTAACCAGGATCCGCCAGGCACGACGCAACCAGAAAAACGCCATCGGAAACAGCGCCAGGAACAGGATCCAGGTCAAGGCAACACTGGGATCAAAAACCATTGCAGGCTCCTCGCTTGCGGCCGGCGCTTGCGCCACCGGACGTCATGAATGAAAAAGCCCCGCCGGCAATGCCGACAGGGCCTGTGTGTTTGCCCATCCTGCGATTGTCGCAGGACGGGCTACCAGACTGAGGCAAAGGCCTAGTGCGCGCCGTCCACAGCGCGGGAACCACGCGGAACACGCACGGCCTCGACCATCGCCTGGATGTGCGCTGGCGGCTCCTTGGTGACCTTGTCGACCAGGAACGCCACGGTGAAGTTCACCATTGCGCCCACCGCGCCAAAGGCTTCCGGCGTGATGCCGAAGAAGCTGTTCGGTCCGCCGATCAGGTCCAGGTAACCCGTACCCTTGATGAAGAACAGGCCCTTGTGCGCAAACACATAGAACAGCGTGATGAACAGACCGGACAGCATGCCGGCAATAGCGCCTTCCTTGTTCATCTTCTTGCTGAAGATGCCCATCATGATGGCCGGGAACAAGGAACTGGCGGCAATACCGAATGCCAGCGCCACGGTACCGGCCGCGAACCCCGGAGGATTCAGGCCAAGCCAGCCGGAGATCACGATCGCCACCGCCATCGATATCTTGCCGGCCATCAATTCACCCTTCTCACTGATGTTGGGTGCAAAGATGCCTTTGACCAGGTCATGCGATACCGCAGACGAGATCGCCATCAACAGACCTGCAGCCGTCGACAGCGCAGCGGCCAGGCCACCGGCGGCGACCAGCGCAATTACCCAGTTGGGCAACAATGCGATCTCCGGATTGGCCAGCACGATGATGTCGGCATTGACGTTCAGCTCACTGCCCTTCCAGCCAGCGTCAGCTGCTCTTTTCTGGAACTCGGGGTCCTTGGATTTGTCGTTGTAGTACTGGATACGACCATCGCCATTCTTGTCCTCGAACTTCAGCAGTCCGGTCTTCTCCCAGCGCTTCATCCAGTCAGGACGCTCGTCGTACTTGATGGCAACGTCCTTGTCGAACACATTGGTGTTCTGCATGACGACGCCCGGCGTGATGGTACGGATCAGGTTGGTCTTGGCCATGGCAGCCACAGCAGGTGCCGTGGTGTACAGGATGGCGATGAACACCAGCGCCCAGCCAGCGGAAGAACGTGCGTCCTTGACCGATGGCACGGTGAAGAATCGCATGATGACGTGCGGCAGGCCCGCAGTTCCGATCATCAGCGACAGCGTGTACATGAACATGTTCAGCGTGCTACCGGGCAGCGACGTCGTGTACTTGCCAAAACCGAGATCGGTGACGATCTGGTCGAGCTTGGCCAGCAGCGAAACGTCCTGTCCGACCAGGCTCGAGCCCAGGCCGAGTTGCGGCAAGACATTGCCGGTGAGCTGCAGCGAGATGAACACCGCCGGGATCGTGTACGCCAGGATCAGCACTATGTATTGCGCCACCTGGGTATAGGTGATGCCTTTCATGCCGCCGAACACGGCATACGCGAACACGATCGCCATACCCACGTAGATGCCAACCTCGCTGGACACGCCCAGGAAACGCGAGAAAGCCACACCCACACCGGTCATCTGACCGATGATGTAGGTGATGGAGGCGGTCAACAGGCAGATCACCGCCACCGTGCTGGCCGACTTCGAATAAAAGCGGTCGCCAATGAACTGAGGCACAGTGAACTTGCCGAACTTGCGCAGGTACGGCGCCAGCAGCATGGCCAGCAATACGTAACCGCCAGTCCAGCCCATCAGGAACAGGCCACCGCCGTATCCCATGTTGGAGATCAGGCCCGCCATCGAGATGAACGATGCCGCTGACATCCAGTCGGCGGCAGTTGCCATGCCGTTCATTACCGGGTGGACGCTGCCACCGGCTGCGTAAAACTCGCTGGTCGAGCTGGCGCGGGCCCAGATCGCAATGCCGATATAGAGCGAGAAGCTCAGACCGACAAAAATATAAATGGTTGTTTGGAGTTCCATGGCTTAGTCCTCGTGTACGTCAAACCGACGATCGATATCGTTCATCTTCTTGGCGTAATAGAAGATCAGCACGATGAAGATGTAAATGGAACCTTGTTGCGCAAACCAGAAACCCAGTGGGTAACCACCAAGACTGAAGTTGTTGAGCAGATCCGCAAACAGGATGCCGGCCCCGAAGGACACCGCAAACCAGATGATGAGAATCCGTGTCAACAGACCGATCGTGGCTTTCCAGTAGGCATGACTGTTGTCGTCGTCCTTCATGAAGTCTCCTCGTTTAGAACTATCAGGAACAACGGCTGTTGCCGCTGCGCGAACATCTACCGCGAACGTTCCACGGCAATGTGTTGCTGATTGTGAGATCGCTTTCTTACAGCGAACTGATTCCGGAGGGTCCTGAACACCCTAATGCATTACTCAAGGGAAAACCCCTAGGGGGCTATCGGGCGTGTCCCGCCGAGAACGAAAACGGGCTGTTACGGTCAGTTTGCAGCCCGCGATTCGCAAGCCCAACCGGCTCACAGGTTCAGAGGTTGGCGGCGGCGACGCCCCAACGCTGCAACGCAGCATCGTCAGCCACCCGGGCATCAACCCAACGGGCACCATCGGGCGTTTGCTCCTTCTTCCAGAACGGCGCCTGCGTCTTGAGATAGTCCATGACGAATTCGCAGGCCTGAAAACTCTCGCCGCGGTGCGCGGACGTCACCGTCACCAGCACGATCTGATCCAGCGGTTGCAACATACCGACGCGATGAATGACGCGGCAGGCATGAATGTCGAAGCGCCGGTGTGCCGCGTCCAGAATCGCCTCGATCGCTTTCTCGGTCATGCCCGGATAGTGCTCGAGCTCCAGCGTCGCCACCTGCGCGCCCTCGTTGCGGTCACGCACCGTACCGACAAATGCGCAGACCGCGCCCACGCGCTTGTCACCGGCTCGCAGCGCCGCTACCTCGTCGGCGAGGTTGAAATCGGATGCCTGGATGGAAACACGCTGCAATGCCATGGCGCCATTGTGGCACCGGTGCTGTCGCACCGTCGCAGCGCGAGGCTGCTCAGCCGCCGGTGACCGGCGGGAAGAAAGCCACTTCCGCGCCGTCGTACAGCGAGGTGGCCTCATCACACATCTGCTGGTCCACGGCCATGCGGACCGACTTGCCACGTGCCAGCGCACCGGCATACGGATCTCCGCGGGCAATGAGTGCGTCGCGCAAAGCCGCAACGTCCGCGGCAGAGGTCGTCCAGGACTCGTTGCCCTGCCCGATGGTTTCGCGAATGGAGGCAAAAAAGCGCAGTGAGATTTGCATGGTGATACCTCAAGCCAGCAGGTCAGCGAGGGACAGATAGGGAACCTGGTCTCCGCGGGCGATGGTGGCGCCCGCCGCCGTATCGACCAGGCCGTCTCCCCAGACGACCGATGTCAGCACACCCGAACTCTGGTTCGGAAACAGGTCCAGGCCACCGTCGCGGTTGCGTCGCACGCGCAGAAATTCACGCCGCCGGTCCGGTCGGGGCCAGTCGAAGTCGGCGCGCGCCGTTGTCACGACCGGTGCCACCTGCTCCATGCCCTGCAGCGCCAGGATGAATGGCCGCACCAGCAAGGCAAAGGTTACGAAACTGGACACCGGGTTGCCAGGAAGGCCGATGAAGTGCGAAGCGCCAACCTGCCCATACGCGAACGGCTTGCCCGGTTTCATCGCAATCTGCCACAAATCGAGCTGGCCCAGCGACTGCACGGCGGGACGGATATGGTCCTCCTCGCCGACCGACACACCGCCGCTGGTCAGAATCAGGTCGTGTTGCTGCGACGCGTCGCGCAGCGCCTGCTCGGTCGCATCGCGCTTGTCGGGAACAATACCGAGGTCGCTGACATTGCAGCCCAGACGCAGCAACATGGCGCGCAGAAAAAAGCGATTCGAGTTGTAAATGGCACCCAGGCGCATGTCGCCCGGAGCCACGTCGCCGGGCATCACCAGTTCGTCCCCGGTCGAAAACAACGCAACACGTGGGCGGCGCGCCACCTGCAGCTCGCGCAGACCCACGCTGGCCGCCATGCCCAGTCCGGCCGGCGACAGGCGCGATCCGCGCGCCAGCACGATCGATGCGAGGCGCACGTCTTCGCCGGCCCGGCGAATCCACTGACCGGCTGACGGAATCGCAAGCACGCGGACCTGCGCAGGCGCGTCATCGGCCGCCTGCGCGGCAATTTCGCAGTCCTCCTGCATCACGACCGCATCGGCGCCGGGCGGAATCGGCGCCCCGGTGAAGATGCGTGCCGCCTGGCCCGGCTGCAATGGCTGACCGGACGCGCCTGCCGCAATGCGCTGGGTCACCGACAGCACGGCGCCGGGGCTTGCCAGGTCTGCAATAGCAACGGCGTATCCGTCCATCGAACTGTTGTCCTGCGGCGGAACCTGCAGGCCGGACACGATGTCCTGTGCCAGGACACGGCCATCGGCATCGAAAGTGGACACCGACTCCACGTCTCCCAGCACCCTGGCAGCAGCAAGAAGCCGCGCCAATGCGTCGTCGAGTGGCAGCAGGGGCGGTCGGGTTTTGGTCATCTCGGTTTTCTCAGGACAGGCGGGCAAACAGGCAATGCCGGCGATAGCGCGTTATCGCGACACGGACGCCGGCGCTGGGGCGCGGGCCGCGTCCACCGGCTCGCAATGGGCGACGATGAAGGCCTTGATCGCATCGACACTGGCCGGCATGTCGGTCACCCGTTTTGGCAGCTTCTCAATGCCCTCGAACTGCGCTGGGCGTGACGGCTCGCGGCCCAGCGCCTCGACGATGGTGACCGCAAACTTGATCGGCAATGCGGTCTCGAGCACGATCATCGGACAACCGGGGAGCAGGTGCGCGCGCGCCACCTTGATGCCATCGGCCGTATGGGTATCGACCATCTCCTGGCTGTCGTTCCAGCACGCCCGGATGGTGGCCAGGCGGTCGGCGTGGGTACTGCGCCCACTGGCAAACCCGAACCTGCCGGCCGCGTTGGGAAACGCGGCATGTGCACCCAGATCGAAACCACCGGAGCGACCCAGTTGCTCTTGAAACAGATCCTTCACCTGCGCCGCGTCGCGCCCCAGCAGATCGAATACGAAACGCTCGAAGTTCGACGCCTTGGAAATGTCCATCGACGGGCTCGATGTTTCATGCGTGTCGGCGCTGCTGCGCACACGGTAGACACCGGTGCGGAAAAACTCGTCGAGTACGTCGTTCTCGTTGGTGGCCACCACAAGAGAGTCGATCGGCAAGCCCATCATGCGTGCCACATGGCCGGCGCAGACATTGCCGAAGTTGCCCGAGGGCACGGCAAACCGCACCTTCTCGCTGTTCGAGCGCGCCGCCTGGAAATACCCGGCAAAGTAATACACCACCTGCGCCATCAGCCGCGCCCAGTTGATGGAGTTCACGGTGCCAATACGGTACTTGCGCTTGAAATCGAGGTCGTTGGACACGGCCTTGACCAAATCCTGGCAATCGTCGAACACTCCGGCGATGGCGATGTTGTGGATGTTGTCGTCCATCAGACTGAACATCTGCGCCTGCTGGAACGGGCTCATGCGCCCGGCCGGGCTGGTCATGAATACCGACACGCCCTTCTTGCCCCGCATGGCGTATTCGGCCGCACTGCCGGTATCGCCACTCGTGGCGCCCAGGATATTCAGCGTTTCGCCACGGCGCGCCAGTTCGTATTCGAACAGGTTGCCGAGCAACTGCATCGCCATGTCCTTGAAGGCCAGCGTCGGCCCGTTGGACAGGGCCTGCAGGTAGATCGGTGCGGTGCCACCGGCAGCCCCAGCCGGGGTGGCGAGCGGACGCAGTGGAACGATGGCCGTCGACCCGAATACCGCCTTGGTATAGGTGCGCCGGCAGATGTCGCGCAAATCGGCGGGAGGGATGTCGTCGACATAAAGCGACAGGATTTCGAACGCCAGTTCGGCGTAGGACAGGCCACGCCAGGCCGTCAATGTCGCGTCATCGATCTGCGGGTAAGACTCGGGCAGGTACAGGCCACCATCGGGGGCCAGGCCTTCGAGCAGGATGTCGCAAAAATGCTGGCCGCTGGCATGGCCGCGGGTCGAAACATAACGCATCAGGCCAGTTCCTCCTTGCGGATACGGGTGATCGGCTGCAGCACGCTGGGCAAGGCCTGCATCAGGGCCAGTGCATTGTCCATCGTGCCTTCGCGGGTGTCATGGGTCAGGATGATCAGGTCGGTCTGCGCCACCTGCGCGCCGCTGGCCGCCGGGGCGACCTCATCGGCCTCGCGCTGCAGCATGGCATCGATGCTGATGTCGGCGTCAGCCAGGATACCGGTCACGCGCGACAAGACGCCGGCCTGGTCGGCCACGCGCAGGCGCAGGTAGTAGCTGGTCACGACATCGGCCATTGGCAACACCGGCAGGTCGCTCATGGCGTCCGGGTGGAATGCCAGGTGCGGCACCCGTTGCGCCGCGTCGGCCGTGTGCAGGCGCGTCACGTCGACCAGGTCGGCAATCACCGCGCTGGCGGTCGGCTCACTGCCCGCGCCCTTGCCGTAATACAGGGTGGTACCCACGGCATCTCCCTGCACCACGACCGCATTCATCGCGCCTTCGACATTGGCGATCAGGCGCTTGGCCGGCACCAGGCTTGGGTGCACGCGCAACTCGATGCCGCGCAACGCGCCGGTGTCAGCGTCCAGGCTGCGCTTGGTGATACCCAGCAGCTTGATGCGGTAGCCCAGCTGCTCGGCATAACGAATGTCCTGCGCGCTCAGGTTCGTAATGCCTTCCGTGTAGGCCTTGTCGAACTGCACCGGAATGCCGAATGCGATTGCCGACATCAACGTGATCTTGTGCGCTGCGTCCACACCTTCGATGTCGAAGGTCGGATCCGCTTCGGCGTAACCGAGCCGTTGCGCCTCCTTGAGCACCACATCGAAATCAAGCCCCTTGTCGCGCATCTCGCTGAGGATGAAATTCGTCGTGCCGTTGATGATGCCCGCGATCCACTGGATGGAGTTGGCCGTCAGGCCCTCGCGCAAGGCCTTGACGATCGGAATGCCGCCCGCCACTGCCGCCTCGAAGGCCACCATTACGCATTTTGCATGGGCGGCGGCGAAGATCTCCGTTCCGTGCAGGGCCAGCAGCGCCTTGTTTGCGGTGACCACGTGTTTGCCCGCCGCGATGGCCTCCATCACCAACTGCCGGGCAATGCCGTAACCGCCGATCAGCTCGATCACGATGTCGATATCAGGATTGGCGATGACGGCCCGCGCGTCATTGACCACCGTCACGCCGTCGCCAACCAGCGCCTGCGCACGCGCCACGTCAAGGTCGGCCACCATCGTGATCTCGATGCCACGACCGGCACGCCGGCATATCTCGGCCTGGTTGCGCCTGAGCACGTTGAACGTGCCGCTGCCTACGGTTCCCATGCCCAGCAGGCCCACTTTGATCGGATTCATGCAATTATTTTCGGGTTGATGTCGATATCGGATGTAACGGAGTCGCCCGCCTCAGGCGCGCGTGGCGACCAGCTTGACCGCCGCCCGCGTGCGCGCGTCTTCGTGGCGATTGCGATAGTGCTCCAGGAACTTGGCGATGCGCCCTATCGCCTCGCGCAGATCGTCCTCGTGCGGCAAGAAGACGATGCGGAAATGGTCTGGCTTGTCCCAGTTGAAACCGGACCCTTGCACCAGCATCACCTTGGTTTCCTGCAGCAACTCGAGGACAAACTCCTGATCGTCCTTGATCGGGTAAATCTTCGGATCGAGCTTCGGAAACATGTACAAGGCCGCCGCCGGCTTGACGCAACTCACGCCAGGAATGGCGCTGACCAGTTCATAGGCCAGATCGCGCTGCCGGCGCAGGCGTCCACCTTCCGCTACCAGATCGTTGATGCTTTGGTAACCGCCCAGGGCCGTCTGGATCGCCCACTGGCCAGGCACGTTCGGGCACAGGCGCAGGTTGGACATCATGTTCAATCCGTCGATGTAGTCCTTGGCCACGAACTTGTCACCCGATACCACCATCCAGCCGGCGCGGTAGCCGCAGGAGCGGTAGCTCTTGCTCAGGCTGTTGAAGGTCAGTGTCAGCACGTCGTCGCTGAGCGAAGCAATGGCGGTATGTTGCGCGCCGTCGTACAGAATCTTGTCGTACACCTCGTCGGCGAAAATCACCAGACCGAACTCGCGTGCAATCTCGATAATGCCCAGCAGCAACGCGTTTGGATACAGGGCGCCGGTCGGGTTGTTCGGGTTGATCACCACGATGCCTTTGGTGCGCTCTGTGACCTTTGCGCGGATGTCGGCCAGGTCGGGCATCCAGCCCTTGCTTTCGTCACAGCGGTAGTGCACCGGAACGCCGCCGGACAAGACCGCGGCGGCCGTCCACAACGGATAGTCCGGCGCCGGAATCAGCATCTCGTCGCCGTCGTTGAGCATGGCGTTGCTGGCCATCACGATCAATTCGGAGGCACCGTTGCCCAGATAGATGTCGTCCAGCGTCACGCCGGCAACACCCTGCTGCTGCGTGTAATGCATCACCGCCTTGCGCGCCGCGAAGATGCCCTTGCTGTCCGAATAACCGGCCGAGTTCGGCAGGTTGCGGATCATGTCCTGCTGGATTTCCTCGGGCGAATCAAAGCCAAAAACGGCCAGGTTGCCGATATTGAGCTTGATGATCTTGTGGCCTTCGTCCTCCATGCGTTGCGCGCAGTCGAGAATAGGTCCACGGATGTCATAACAGACATTGTCGAGTTTGGTCGATTTGCGAATCGTCTTCATGTCGCCCCCATGTCCTGTCTATGGTGTATGCAGCGCAAGGCCTGTGTAGCGGGAAACCTATAATTTGACCACACTTGGAACTATCTGAGCACGATGAAACTTCACCCTGACAAATCCTCCGTGCAAACCATCTCCGGCTATGGCGAGAATTGGATCGCCGTGGACGGAGAACGCATCGACACCAGCGTCATCATTGGCTCGGGCGGGCAGCGTATTGCCTGGAACTGCACGCAGTTCGCCGACCTGGGCGCGTCGCATTTCGCTCAACTGGCAGAGCTCGATGTGGAACTCGTCATTTTTGGAAGTGGCCAGCGTATTCGGTTTCCCGACCCCGCCTGGCTCGTGCCGCTGATGGCGCGACGGATCGGAATCGAGACCATGGATACCCAGGCCGCATGCCGTACCTACAACATCCTGTCGGGAGAAGGCCGCAAAGTCGTGGTGGCCCTGTTGATCGAAGTTCCCCGGGCTTGAGGCGCTTTGCAGGTGTTTTGCGGTTAAAATAGTGCTCTTCGGTTGAGGCCGCCCACCTGCTTGCTTGCGGGCTGGAAACACCTCTATCTGCTCCTGACACATTCAGCACTCAAGACCCAAGTAACTTATGGCGATCGTTGTCAACAAACCCCTCCCCGAATTTGAAGCTGTTGCCACCAACGGCATCAAGGTTACCAACACTAGTCATGTTGGCGCGACCATGGTGTTGTACTTCTACCCGAAGGACAACACACCGGGTTGTACCACCGAAGCCATGCAGTTTCGTGACAAGTACAAAGACTTCGTAAAAGCCGGGGCGGAAGTATTTGGTGTGTCCCGTGACAACATGAAATCCCACGACGATTTCAAGCTCAAGCTGGAACTGCCCTTCGAGTTGGTTGCCGACACCGAAGAGAAAATGTGCCACATGTTCGGCGTCGTCAAGAACAAGATCATGTACGGCAAGAAGGTCAAGGGCATTGAACGCAGCACCTTCCTGATCGGCGCCGACGGCCTGCTCAAGGAAGAGTGGCGCGGCCTGAAGGTACCTGGCCATGTAGAAGATGTGCTCAAGGCCGTCAAGGCACTGAAAAAATCGGCGTAATCGCGTAACGGGTGATGTGCCGGAGGCTCATGCATAATGAGTCATGCCGCTGAACCCAGCCACCGCCCCACAGCAAAGCCGCCTTGGTCCAAGGCGGCTTTCTTGCTTTTGGCCGACGCCGCTGTCGCCTCCGACCCGCCAGCTTTTTTCCTTCCTCGTGAGACCCCAGGACCATGCCTCTGCCACCCGCACCCAGCAAACGCGCCGCCCTGTTGACCAGTTCGGCCTTTGAAGCGCAAGTCCGAACCAGCCCCCCATCGCGGCGCAAGACGTCCAGCCCATCGGATCCGACACAGCCCGCCGCGACCGAACCACTGCCGGCCATCAATACGGTGACGCCTGCGGCAGCCATAGCCACTGATGCTGATGCGCGCGTGCGGGCATCCGCCCATGAACCGGCCAAGTCCATTGTGCGGACACCGCACAACGTTCCAGCCAACGTAACGGCGCCTGTCAGCGAAACCGGCACCGCCACCAAGACGCGCCGGCGCAAGACGGCCGGCCGGCCCAAGCTGTTCGTACTGGACACCAACGTGTTGCTGCACGACCCGATGTGCCTGTTCCGATTCGAAGAGCACGACATCTTCCTGCCGATGATCGTGCTGGAGGAACTCGATTCCCACAAGAAGGGCATGACCGAAGTCGCGCGCAATGCGCGTCAGACCAGTCGATGGCTCGATGCGCTGGCCGGCACCAACGGCGCCCACATCAGCGAAGGCCTGCGGCTGGACAGCAGTGGTCACACCGATGCAGGCGGAAAGCTGTTCTTTCAGACCGAGGCGCTCGACTATGTGCTGCCGTCCAGCCTGCCGCAGGGCAAGGCGGACAACCAGATCCTGGGTGTCGTGGAGGCACTGGGCCGGCAATTCAAGGCCAGGGCCAAGGAGGCCAAACGCGATGCCAGCCTCAATCGCGATGTGGTGCTGGTGTCCAAGGACATCAACATGCGGGTCAAGGCACGCGCCCTGGGTCTGGCCACCGACGACTATCAGAACGACAAGACGCTGGCCGATGGCGACCTGCTGTACTCCGGCTCGCTGGCGCTGCCCGCCGATTTCTGGGCCACGCATGGCCAGACGGTCGAAAGCTGGCAACAAGGTGTATTCACCTTCTACCGGATCACCGGCCCGGTCGTGCCCAACCTGCTGATCAACCAGTTTGTCTACTTCGAATCTCCCGGTGAACCCAGCCTGTACGCCAGGGTGACCGAAATCCGCGGCAAGACGGCGGTGTTCAAGACGCTGAAGGACTTCAACCACCTGAAGAACGCGACCTGGGGAGTGACCACCCGCAACCGCGAACAGAATTTCGCGATGAACCTGCTGATGGACCCCGAGGTCGACTTCGTGACACTCACCGGAACAGCGGGCACCGGCAAGACCCTGATGGCGCTGGCCGCCGGTCTGACCCAGGTGCTGGACGACCGGCGCTATACCGAGATCATCATGACGCGCGCTACGGTCAGTGTGGGCGAAGACATCGGCTTTCTGCCCGGCACCGAAGAAGAGAAGATGGGTCCCTGGATGGGGGCGCTGGACGACAACCTCGAAGTGCTGGGCAAGACCGACTCCGGGGCCGGCGAATGGGGCCGCGCGGCCACCAGCGAGCTGATCCGCAGCCGGATCAAGGTCAAGAGCATGAATTTCATGCGCGGGCGCACCTTCTTGAACAAGTACGTGATCATTGACGAGGCCCAGAACCTGACGCCCAAACAGATGAAAACCTTGATCACCCGGGCCGGCCCGGGCACCAAGATCGTCTGTATGGGCAATTTGGCCCAGATCGACACACCGTACCTGACCGAAGGCTCATCCGGCCTGACCTTCGCGGTGGACAAGTTCAAGGGCTGGCCGCACAGCGGTCACATCACGCTGGCGCGTGGGGAACGTTCCCGGCTGGCCGATTTCGCCAGCGATGTGCTGTAAATAAACAGTGCGATCTGGCCGGCGCCTGCCTGGCGCCGGCGGAGCAGCATCAGAAGTCGCCGTTGCCGCCGCTGGCCAGGCTTTCGAACTTCGTGATCTGGCGCAGGAAAGCCAGCTTGACCACCCCGGTCGGGCCATTACGCTGTTTGGCGATCAGGATTTCGGCAATACCAGGCTCCTTGCAGGCCTCCTTGGTGTAGTACTCGTCGCGGTAAATGAACATGATGATGTCCGCGTCCTGCTCGATTGCGCCTGACTCGCGCAGGTCGCTCATCATCGGGCGCTTGTCCGGACGCTGCTCCACGCTGCGGTTGAGCTGCGACAAGGCGATCACCGGACACTTCAGTTCCTTGGCCAGCATCTTCAGGCCCCGCGATATCTCGCCGAGTTCGGTTGCACGGTTTTCATCCGATCCGTCGGAGCCACTCATCAGCTGCAGATAGTCGACCACGATCAGACCCAACTGCCCGCACTGACGCGCCAGGCGGCGCGCATTCGCACGCAGTTCGCTGGTCTTGAGGCCGGCAGTCTCGTCGATATGCAATGAAATGGTACGCAGCTTCTCGATCGCCTCTGTCAGACGCGGCCACTCCTCGTCGGTCAGTTTACCGGTGCGCAGATGGCTCTGGTCGATGCGGCCGATCGAGCCGACGATGCGCACCGCCAGCTGGGCCGCGCCCATCTCCATCGAGAACACGGCAACCGGCAAGCCTTCATTGAGCGCTACATGTTCTGCAATATTGATGGCAAACGCGGTCTTCCCCATGGACGGACGGGCCGCCAGAACGATCAGGTCACCGGCCTGGAAGCCGGCCGTCATGCGGTCCAGATCGTAGAAACCGGTAGGAACACCGGTGACGTCGTTCGGGTTGTCGGCCATTTCCTGAACCCGGTCGAGCAGGTCCACCACCAGCGTATCCATGCCCTGGAAACCCTGTTTGAGCCGTGAACCCTGCTCGCCGATATTGAAGATCTTGCGCTCGGCCTCGTCGACGATGTCGGCCACCGGTCGGCCCTTGGGGTTGAAGGCGTTGGTGGCGATTTCGTCGCTGGCGCTGACCAGCTTGCGCAGCACCGAGCGCTCGCGCACGATCTCGGCGTAGCGCCGGATATTGCCGGCGCTCGGCACATATTGCGCCAGCGAGTTCAGATACCCGAGCCCGCCAATCTCGTCCGACTTGCCCTGGCTCTGCAGATGCTCGAACACCGTGATCACGTCGGCCGGCTTCGTGGCATTGATCAGCGTGCCGATCGAGGCGTAGATCAGGCGGTGCTCATACCGATAGAAGTCTGCGTCGGTCAACAGGTCGGCGACCCGGTCCCAGGCGCCGTTGTCGAGCAAAAGGCCCCCGAGCACGCTGGATTCGCCCTCGAGTGAGTGTGGAGGAATGCGCAGTTTGGCGACGGCGCGGTCGTCGCTGTCGTTGTCGAAGGATGAAAGTACGGCGGACATGGTTATGAATCAGTAGCCCTTGATGCTACGTCGGGACCTGCCGCCCGTCGAGTGAGAAGCTGGGGACAAGTCCTGTAAAAGATGTGAACAAGGTGTGCGCATCGCGGGATAAGCGTGGCGCAGACAGAAAAAGCCACCGCGGCTCGAACCGAGGTGGCTTGTCAATGGGCGGGGCCGTGCATCAGCGCGGCCAGCCGAGGGGCATTACTGCCCAGCGGCGCAGGCGGTCAGGCCGTCTCGCCGTAAACCGATACCGTGATCTCGACTGACACGTCGGTGTGCAGATGCACGGTGGCCTTGGTGTCGCCAACGACCTTGATCGGGCCTTCCGGCATGCGAACCTGCGCCTTCACGACCTTGTAGCCCATCTTGGCCAGCTCTTCGGTGACGTCGGCATTGGTGACCGAACCGAACAGGCGACCGTCAACGCCCGCCTTCTGGGTCAGCTTGCAGGTGGAACCCGCCAGCTTCTCACCGATGGTCTGGGCCTCTGCCAGTTTGGCAGCGGCGATTTTCTCCAGTTCGGCGCGTTTGGCTTCGAACTCTTCCTTGGCAGCAGAAGTCGCCCGGCGTGCACGGCCGGTCGGGATCAGGAAGTTGCGAGCGTAACCGTCCTTGACCTTGACGATTTCGCCCAGATTGCCAAGGTTCACGACCTTGTCGAGCAGAATGATTTGCATGTTGCTGGCCCCTTAGATGCGATGCTGGTCGCTGTAAGGCAGCATGGCCAGAAAGCGTGCGCGCTTGATCGCGGTGTTGAGTTGACGCTGGAAGATGGCACGGGTGCCGGTCAGCCGCGCGGGAATGATCTTGCCGTTTTCAGCGATGAAATCGCGCAAGGTGTCGATGTCCTTGTAGTCGATCTCTTCGACGCCGGTCACGGTGAAGCGGCAAAAGCGCTTGCGCTTGAAGAGCAGGTTCTGGGCCGGCCGCTTGGGCCGCTTGTCTTTGTTGAATCTTTTTGGTGATGGCATGGTAATTTCCTTCGGGTTGCAGGCTGGCCGGATCGATCAGTCGATCCGGGCTGTGTCGACCTGCTGCGAAAACATGGATGGGTCTTGCAAAAATTCCTGTATGTGAAACACGACCTGTTTGCCGTTGCGGGGTGTGGCCACGAAGCCGGTGAAGCGCCAGGCACTGCCGATGGCCTGATTGGCCAATCGCTCGGCATTACTGCCCAGTGCCACCGCTTTCACCGCCGCATTGACCTGTCTGACCTGCCCTGCTTCCTGGACACTGGACGCATGTTCCAGCTTCAGGTTCAGGGCCGGTATTCCTGCCGGCGTGTATCGCAGCGCTTCACGCTCAGCAATACTGGCAGTCAGGATCAGGCAGTTGGCGGCATCGCTCACCCCACGCGGGTCTTACTGGCGTTCGGCTGGACGTTCCGCCGGGCGCTCACCGCCACGGTCGCCGCCACGGTCACGGTCGCCACCACGGTCGCTACCGTGAAACTCGGCTTGCTGGGCCTTGCGGGCATCTTCGCGCTCCACCGTCTTCATCATCGACGATGGTGTGGTGTCGGCTTTCTTGCGCAACACCGTCAGATGGCGCAGAACCGCGTCATTGAACTTGAAGGCATGCTCGAGTTCCAGCATCACAGCCTGATCGGCCTCGATGTTGACACACAGGTAATGGGCCTTGGCCAGCTTGTTGATCATGTAGATCAACTGGCGACGACCCCAGTCTTCGACCCGATGGATCTTGCCGCCGCCGGCAGTAATCATGGTCTTGTAACGCTCCAGCATTGCTGGAACCTGCTCGCTCTGATCCGGGTGGATCATGAGGATGATCTCGTAATGACGCATCGATACTCCTTGTGGATGACCCGCATTCGGGCCGGTGAAACCGCCCCCGGCGTCTAAACAGGGTGCGGTAAGGGAAAAGCCTACGAGTATATTCGATAACCGGCCCACAGGTCCAGTAGCAGCCGATCGGGGCCCGTCCTCAATCGCTCCTGAGGTTGGGGTACCGTATGAAATTGACCAGTTGTTCGATTCGAGGGCCGGGCCGCGGTGTCAGCAGGGAGACCAGCACAATCACGGCGAATCCGACCGGCACGCCGAACAGTCCGGCTGAGATGGGCTGGATGTCCCACCATAGACGCACCGGGGCGGTGATGCCGAAAATGCCGCGCAACCAGGGCTGGGTCACCACCATGTAGTAAGCCGTCGTGCCCAGACCCGCAACCATGCCCAGCGAGGCGGCCACGCCGGTAGCCCGTCCCCAGAAAATGCCCAGCGTCAACGCCGGGAAAAAGGCCGCAGCGGCGAACGAAAATGCCGCCGACACCAGGAACAGGATGTCCGCCGGCCGCTGCGAGGCGACATAGGATGCGGCCAGGGCCACCACCAGCAGCAACATCTTCGACAAGGCAACGCGACGCGCGGTCGATGCGTTGGGGTCGATCATCTTGTAGTACAGGTCATGGCTCAAGGCGTTGGCGACGGTCAGCAACAGGCCGTCAGCGGTCGACAGGGCTGCGGCAAGCCCCCCCGCGGCCACCAGCCCGGACACCACGTACGGCATGCCACCGATCTCGGGCATCGCCAGCACCATGATGTCGCCGCTGATGGTCATCTCGTTGAGCTGCAGGATGCCGTCCTTGTTGATGTCGGTCACCGAGAGCAGCGATGGGTCGACCTTGTTCCAGGCGCTGATCCACTGCGGCAAATGGTCGAACGGCGTGCCCACCACCAGCGTGAAGATCTCGAACTTGAGCAATACCGCCAGGGCGGGCGCAGTGAAATACAGCAGGAATATGAACAACAACGACCATGTGACCGATTCACGCGCCGCCTTGACGCTGGGCACGGTGTAGTAGCGCATCAGGATATGCGGCAGAGCCGCCGTACCGACCATCAGGCAGAAGATCAGCGCCAGGAAATTGCGGCGCGCAACGTTGTAGTCCTGCTGCGCCTGCGGGCTGCCGAACGGGTCGCCGGTGAATATCTTGGCATGCGGCACCATACCGTTGAGCGGGCGCGCCTTTTCATCCGCCGCGGCCTTGGCCCGGGTCCAGACTTCCCGGGCCGCTGCGGCGTCGACCGGCAACGCAAACATGGCTTTTTCCGCCGCTGCCACATCAGAGGCCGAACCGGAGCCCCCCGTGAGTTTGAGCCGCTGCAGACGCACCTTCACGGCGATGCGTTCCGCAGCCAGCGCAGTGACGGGGTCGGCCAGCTTGCGTGCCAACGCATCCGAGCGCTGCTGGTACACCGCCCGCACGGCCAGTTCACCGGGATCCGTGAGCAAGCCGTTTTCCAGCGCGGTGACCTTCTCGAGCTGGTAGCCGTAGATCAGCTGGGGCACGGGAATGCTGGTCTGCTTGACCGACAGCCACACCACCGGAACCATGTACGCCACGATCAGAATCAGGTATTGGGCTACCTGGGTCCAGGTGACGGCGCGCATCCCGCCCAGGAAGGAACACACCAGGATCCCGCCCAAGCCGAGAAAAATACCGAGCTCGAATTGCACGCCGGTCAGCCGCGAGGTGATGAGCCCGACCCCGGATAGCTGCGCTACGACATAGGTGAACGAACACAGGATAGCGGCCAAGATACCCAGGAATCGCGGCAGGTTGCCGCCGTAACGCTCGCCCAGAAAATCGGGCACGGTGAACTGGCCGAACTTGCGCAGATACGGCGCCAGAAACAGTGCCACGAGGCAATAACCGCCGGTCCAACCCATAATGAACGCCAGCCCGCCGTAGCCGGCGATATACAGCGTGCCGCCCAAGCCGATGAACGAGGCCGCCGACATCCAGTCGGCGCCGATGGCCATTCCGTTGTAGATCGCCGGCACGCGCCGGCCCGCCACGTAATATTCCACTGCATCATGGGTACGGCTGAGTATGCCGATGGTGGCGTACAGGCCAATCGTGGCCACCAGAAAGATAGACCCTATCCAGCGGCGCGGCAAACCGAGTTGCTCAAGCGCAGCGAGCGCGAGCAAAAACACCAGAACCCCGGCTGCGTAACGCAGGTACACGCGATCGACTTCACGCTTGAATTCGGCCTGCTGGCCCGATCGGTCAGCCATGCTCAGTGGTCACTTTCCTGCATGTCGTATTGCGCATCGAGCCTGGCCATATAACGCTGATAGAACCAGATGATCGCGCCGTATACCAGCATGGCGCCCTGCGCGCCCATCCAGAAACTGAACGGCCAGCCGAAAAAGGTGAAGCTCAATTCCCGTGCAAAAAAGCTCACAACAAAAGTCACGACAAACCAGATCACCAGCAGCCACGCCGTGACTCCGAGATTTCTGCGCCAGTAGGCGCGTTGTCGCCGCGTCACGCCCATGTCACTGATCCTTGGGTGATCAGGTCCCTGGCAACGCCTTGACGCTGCCGTTCAAGCGGGTTGTGACGCATGCAATCCGGTCTCCCGCTCCAGTTGGGCTGCCACCTTGGGCTCGAAACCCTTCAGATGGCGAATGATTCTCAGCGCCTCGTCGGGTCTGCGTCGGTCCATCTGGACACGGGCCAGCTGGTACCAGCCAAACGGGCTCATGGGTTGCAGCCGGGTGTTGTGCTCCAGCGCGCGCACGGCGTCGTCCAGCCGGTTGGTCCGGATGCACACCAGCGCCAGGCCATACCATGCGCGGTCCAATGCAGCGTTAATGGCAAGGGCGTGTCCGAACGCCACCTCGGCTTCGGCATCGTTGCCCATCTCCTGCAGCACGTAGGCCAGGTTGAACCAGGCCGCCGCATCCTGCGGATGGGCGCCGGTCAGTTCGCGCAGTGCGGACACCGCAGCTGCGCGCTCGCCGGCCTGCGCCAACAGGTGCGCCCGGCTCGCCATCGCATAACGATCGTTCGGCGCCAGGGCCAGCATCGCGTCGAAACGGCCCGACGCCGCGCGCAATCGCCCCAGTATCAGCAATGCATAGCCCTGCGCCCGGAGCCACAGGTAGCGCCAACGGTGCGTCATCGGCACAGCGCCATTCCAATCTCGAGGCAGATGCGGATTTTGAGAATCGTGCAGACCAGCCAGGCGACCGCCAGCAATGCGATGGCTACAAGCGGCAGGTGCCGCTCCACGACGAAACGCGGTGACACCGCGCGCGCCAGCACCATGAAAGGGCGACCCGCGACCTGCAACACCTGGTAGACGACGTTGGACTCGCGACGCGCACCCGCCAGCAGGCCGAGCAGCCACTGGCCCAGCAAGACCATCAAGGCCATCTCGGCTATCAGCTTGAGCGCAGTGACGACAAGAAGCATGCAAGGCCACGGGAGTCCATGGGGTGATTGTGGTTTTCGGCCTTACCTGCCACTTACAAACCGGCTATGGCCGCCCCAACATAGGGAAGACCCCGATGCGCCAGGCGGTGCCTGCCGACCAGCACAACGTGGCCGGCGCGGCATCACGCCGTGTTGCCACGGCGCGCAGGCCACACCTGCACGTGTCAGCTGGCCAGGCGTTTCCAGGTGTCGATCACGGTGTCCGGATTGAGCGATATCGAGTTGATGCCTTCATCGCGCAACCAGGCCGCGAAGTCCGGATGGTCACTGGGCCCCTGTCCGCAGATGCCGACATATTTGCCTTGGGCACGACAGGCCGCGATGGCCATGCGGATCAGTTCCTTCACCGCGGGATCGCGCTCATCGAAATCGGCGGCCAGCAGTTCCAGCCCCGAATCGCGGTCCAGCCCCAGGGTCAGTTGTGTCAGGTCGTTGGAGCCGATCGAGAAACCGTCGAAATACTGCAGGAACTCGGTGGCCAAAATGGCGTTGCTCGGTATCTCGCACATCATGATGACCTTGAGACCTGCGTCGCCATCAACCTCGGCGCCGTCACCACGGCGCAGACCATGCGTGGCCAACAGCTCAGTGACCTTGCGCGCCTGTTCCAGCGTGCGCACAAAGGGCACCATCAGCTGCACGTTGGTCAGGCCCATGTCCTGGCGCACCCGCAGCATGGCCTCGCACTCCATCGCGAACGCCTCCCCGAAATCGGCGCTGATGTAACGCGCCGCGCCGCGAAAGCCGAGCATCGGGTTTTCTTCATCGGGCTCATAGCGGCTGCCACCGATCAAGGTGCGGTATTCGTTGCTCTTGAAGTCGGACAGGCGCACGATCACCGGCTTGGGCCAGAAGGCCGCCGCGATCGTCGCCACACCCTCGGCCACGCGGTCGACATAAAAGGCCCGGGGCGAAGCGTGCCCCCGCGCCACCGATTCGACCGCCTTCTTCAGGTCGGCATCCACCGCCGGGTAGTCCAGGATCGCCTTCGGATGCACGCCGATGTTGTTGTTGATGATGAACTCGAGACGCGCCAGGCCGACGCCGGAGTTCGGCAACTGGCAGAAATCGAATGCCAGCTGGGGATTGCCCACGTTCATCATGATCTTGACCGGCACATCGGGCATGGCGCCGCGTTCCACCTCCTGCACTTCGGTCTCGAGCAAGCCGTCATAGACAAACCCGGTGTCGCCCTCGGCGCAGCTCACGGTCACCAGCACGCCCGCCTTGAGCTGCTCCGTCGCGTCGCCACAACCGACCACCGCCGGTATACCCAGCTCGCGCGCAATGATTGCCGCGTGGCAGGTGCGCCCGCCCCGGTTGGTGACGATGGCCGACGCCCGCTTCATGACCGGCTCCCAGTTCGGATCGGTCATGTCGGTCACCAGCACATCACCGGCCTGAACCTTGTCCATCTCGGACAGGTTGTGCACCAGCCGCACCGGCCCGGTGCCGATCTTCTGGCCGATGGCGCGACCCTCCACCAGCACCGGGCCCTTGCCCTTGAGCTTGTAGCGGTATTCCACCTTGCCCGCGCTCTGGCTCTTGACCGTCTCGGGCCGCGCCTGCAGGATGTACAACTTGCCGTCCTGCCCGTCCTTGCCCCACTCGATGTCCATCGCGCGGCCGTAGTGTTCCTCGATCACCAGCGCGTACCGCGCCAGTTGCTCGACGTCCACGTCGGACAGCGAATAGCGGTTGCGCAGTTCGGTCGGCACGTCGGTGGTCTTGACCAGCTGGTTATTGGCGGCCTTCTCGGCGGCGCTGGCGAACTGCATCTGGATCAGCTTGGATCCGAGTGAACGCCGCACGATGGCGCGCTTGCCCGCGCGCAAAATGGGCTTATGCACATAGAACTCGTCCGGATTGACTGCGCCCTGCACGACCGTTTCGCCCAGGCCATAACTCGAGGTGATGAACACCACGTCCTTGAAGCCGGATTCGGTGTCGATGGTGAACATCACGCCGGCAGCGCCGAGGTCGGAACGCACCATGCGCTGGATACCGGCGCTGAGCGCGACATGCTCATGCGCAAAACCCTTGTGCACCCGGTAGCTGATGGCGCGGTCGTTGTACAGCGACGCAAACACCACCTTGATCTTGTGCAGGATGTCCTCGATGCCCACGACATTGAGGAAGGTCTCCTGCTGCCCGGCGAACGAGGCATCCGGCAGGTCTTCGGCCGTGGCCGACGAACGCACGGCGAACGAGAGTTCCGGCGCGCCTTGGCTCAAGGTCGCAAACGAGCCGCGTATCGCTTGTTCCAGGTCCTGCGGGAATGGCTGCGCCTCGACCATTTCGCGGATCTGCGCCCCTGACGCGGCCAGTGCACGCACGTCGTCGACGTCGAGCGCGTCGAGGCGTGCCTTGATCTTGTCGCGCAAGCCATCATGGGCCAGGAAGGCACGAAAAGCATGGGCGGTGGTCGCGAAGCCGGTGGGCACGTTGACGCCACTGGGCAGGTGGGCGATCATCTCGCCGAGGCTGGCATTCTTGCCACCCACCGACTCGACGTCACCCATTCTCAAGTTCTCAAACGGTACGACCAGGTCGGTCGGTCCAAATAGTGCAGACATGGGAAAACTCCGGAGGTTGTAAAAATCGGTGTGGGCGCCGGGACATCATCGCTGTCGCGGTCGCCGCAACCCATGCAGGGACGTTGACCGCGGCGGCGAAGTTCTGTTCGTGCGCGGAGCAAGTGGTGCATGGTGTCTGGAATCTGGGAGGGAGTCGCAAACATTGTAGAGTGCACTGTGGTGGCCCGGTGGCTGCCACCGCCCCTTGCCCACCGCCACAGGACACCTGCTCCATGCCCAATCGAACCGTATTTTTCATATCCGACGGCACCGGCATTACCGCCGAGACCTTCGGCAACGCCATCCTCGCGCAGTTCGAACTCAAGGCGCGCCACGTGCGACTGCCGTTCACCGATACGGCCGACAAGGCCCATCAGGCGGTACGGCAGATCAACCATTCCGCGGTGACCGACGGCAACAAGCCGATCGTGTTCACCACGCTGGTCAACATGGAAATCCTCAAAATACTGCAGGAAGGTTGCCAGGGCATGCTGCTGGACATGTTCGGTACGTTCCTGCACCCGCTGGAAACCGAACTGCAGCTCAAGTCGAGTCACCGCGTCGGGCGCTTCAGCGACGCCAGCAAGAGCCAGGAATACCAGGACCGTATCGAGGCCATCAATTTTTCACTGGCCCATGACGACGGCCAGTCTCACCGCGACCTGGAACACTCCGACGTCATTCTGGTCGGCGTCAGTCGCAGCGGCAAGACACCGACGTCGCTCTACCTGGCCATGCAATATGGACTCAAGGCGTCCAACTATCCGTTGATTCCGGAAGACTTCGAGCGCCAGCAATTGCCGCCCGCCTTGATGCCACACCGCAGCAAGCTGTTCGGTCTGACCATCGCCCCCGAGCGCCTGAGCGAGATCCGCCACGAACGACGACCCGATTCGCGTTACGCATCGCTCGAAAACTGCCGCACCGAAGTGGCCGAGGGCGAAGCGATGATGCGGCGCAGCGGCATCCGCTGGTTGTCCACCACCACCAAGTCGATCGAAGAGATCGCCACCACCATCCTGCAGGAAATCCGGCCCGAGCGGCTGAGCTACTGATGCCACGAGCTTGAGCCGGCCCGCTTGCCATACGAGCCCCTGAAGCCGGGCGGCCCAGGGCGTATCGCGCATCGTCCACACGCCATGGTTTGCACCTGCATGCAGCCAAACCACCAAAGCCCACTGCCATGGTGCTGGAAAAATACTCCCATCTCATAATGAGAATGGGAATTATTTGCATTAATATGCAGGCTCTTCGCAATTCTTCACGTAGCCAGCCAAGTCCCCGCCAGTCGGGTGCAGACCCAGCCAGCCAATGTCGCCACTTCCACACAAGGCATATTGACCATGGCAACCCGCACACACTGTTCGCACGCCGCCGCATCGGCATCCGCTCGTTCAACACCCCCCCCCACAGCACCGCTATCCGGCGTTATTGCCGATTGGAGCCATGCTGCTGGCGGGCAGCATGCAATCCATGGCCCAGCAAGCCACGCCCGGCGAGACCCGATCACTGCCCACTATCACAGTGACAGAAAAGGCGACCGACCCCCAAGGCAAGGACACGTTACGGGCCACGACAAGTACTATCGGCAAGGGCCGCCAGCAACTGCGCGACATTCCGCAGTCGGTGACCGTGGTGACCGAAAAACTGATCGACGACCGCAACCTCGACACCCTCAAGGACGTGTTGCACAACACGGCCGGCATCACCTTCCTGGCTGCCGAGGGCGGTGAAGAAGACATCCGGCTGCGTGGTTTCTCGTTGTCCGGCACCGGCGACATTTTTGTCGACGGCATGCGCGACCCGGCGTTTTATGAGCGCGATACCTTTGCCAACGACCGCATAGAACTATTGCGCGGCTCAGCCTCGATGTTGTTTGGTCGCGGCTCCACCGGTGGCGCGGTGAACCAGGTCACGAAGCAGGCGCGTGCCATCGACAGCAACGAAATCACGACGACGATCGGTAGCCATGACTACTTGCGCGTCAACGGCGATTTCAACCTGCACACCGGCGACAATGCCGGACTGCGGATCAACGCCATGCACACGACGGCCGACAACAATGGCGCGGGCGCCAGCATCGACAAATCGGGCATTGCCGCCAACTACCGCTGGGGCATCGGAACCGCCGACGAATTTTCCGCCTCGCTGTACCACCTGGACAACCGCAACGGCATCAACTACGGCCTGCCCTGGATCCGCCCTACCGACGCTTCCCCGCGATCAGAAACCGGCTTGATGACGCGGCTGGATCCGGACACCAGCTACGGCATGGCCAGCGACAGGAACAATGGTACGGCCGACTACGTGTCGTTCAGCCACACCCACCGCTTCGAGGACAACGGCGAACTCAAGACGCAAATCCGGCGCGGCAGCTACAGCCGGGACCAGCGCTCCGGCGCGATCCGTTTTGCCCGCACCACCAGCAGTCCGCTGGCAAACCCCGAGGCCGTTGGCCTGGACAACCTCAGTGACGCCACCATCCTGAACCGAAGCACCCATATCAAGATCCAGGATCTGGACAGTCTATATGTGCAAAGCGATTTGAGCCGCAAGTTCGACGGTTATGGGCTCAAGCATGAACTACTGATGGGCGTCGATGCGGCGCAGGAGAAAAAGACGGTGTACGCGGCGCTCACCGCGGGCCAGGGCGGTGTCACCATAACCAAGCCGCAGACCACCATCGGCACACCGAACGACGGCGCCTGGGTGGACGAAAGCAGCCGTGTGCTGGGCGTCAACAACCGGTTCACTTCGACCGGCTGGGGCATCTACCTGCAGGACCTGATTGAAATTGCGCCGCAGTGGAAGGTATTGGGCGGGCTGCGTTACGACAACATGACCGGCAACTACGACAATTTCAATCTGAATGACAACACGGTCGCGTCGTACCGGCAGAAGATCTCCGAATGGAGCAAACGGGCCGGGGTGTTGTACCAGCCGAACGACCTGAGCTCGTACCACGTGTCGTATGGAACCTCGTTCAACACATCGGGCGATACCTACTCCTACAACGTACTGAGCGCCAACACGCCGCCCGAAGCCAGCACCAACCTGGAGATCGGCACCAAGCTCGACAGTGCCGACAAGCGCTTCACGACCCGACTGGCCCTGTTCCGATCGACCAAGACCAATGAGCGCAACACCGACCCCGACAATGCCGCGACGGCACTGTTGCTGTCCGGCAAGCGCCACACCAGCGGCTTCGAAGTCGACCTCAGCGGCCGCCTGACGGATCGCTGGGAGGTGTATGTGTCTTATGTGTGGCAGCCGATCTCGAAGATCGACAAGGCGGCCCCCACCGCACGGAACGGTGAGGGCCAAGGTGAGCGCCCATGGCTCACACCCCGGCACAGCGGAACGGTATGGTCGACCTACCAGTTGACATCCCGGCTGCGACTGGGCGGGGGCATCAACTTCCGCAGTTCACAGACACCCAACCGCAACCCCGGATGGTCCGCGCCTGCCTATGCAACAGTGGACCTGATGGCCGAATACCTGATCAACGACACCTTCACCCTGAAGGCAAACCTGATCAACGTGGCGGACAAACTGTATGCGGATGCGCTGTATACCGGTCACTACGTGCCGGGCTCAGGCCGCAATCTGCAGGTGTCGCTGAACGCCAGGTTCTGAGACGCAGCCACGCGCCGACCAACCCGAGCCACGCCATAGACCATGCCCAGCCTGTACGAGATCGCAACAGTCCTGAGCCCGGCGGAAGTCCGCCAGGCCCGGGAGATGCTCGCCGATGCGCCATGGCAGGACGGGCGTGACAGCGCCGGGGAGCAGGCGGCGCAGGTCAAGAACAACGAACAGTTACCGCGCGCGTGCGACAGTGCGAACCAGATCCGCACGGCCGTGCTGCGGGCACTGGACCGCTCGGTGCTGTTTTTCTCCATGGCCCTGCCCAGGCGTGTGTTCCCGCCACACGTCAACCGTTATGGCAACAGCCGCAACCATTACGGCGCGCATGTCGACAACGCCATTCGGCTGGCGTCCGGCACTGGGCAGCGCATCCGCAGCGACTTGTCGGCCACCGTGTTCCTGTCCGATCCGGATGAATACGACGGTGGCGAACTGGTCATCGGCTCCGGCCTGGCCGAACATCGCGTCAAACTGCCGGCCGGTCACATGGTGCTGTACTCGGGCACCAGCGTGCACAGCGTAGCGCCGGTCAGCCGCGGCCATCGACTAGCCGCATTTTTCTGGATCGAGAGCATGGTGCGCGACGACGCACAACGCCAACTGCTCCATGAACTCGACATGTCCATCCTGGCACTGCGCCGCCAGCATGGCGACGATGCCACCAGCGTGGCGCTGACCGGCAGTTATCACAATCTGTTGCGCATGTGGGCAGAAGCATGACCGCCACGGCCAGCCAAGGCGAAAAGAACGGCACGCGACTCGCCATCGAAACGCTACCCGACGGTTTGGTGAGCCTGCCCGCGCATGCCCGGCACGCGCAGACCCGGCTGGACGCGAACGCCCTGGCCTACTTTGATGGGGCCGCCGCAGACGAAATCACCGCCGGCGCCAATCGGGCTGCGTGGAGCGCGCTGCAACTGGTTCCGCGCGTGCTGCGCAACCTGCAGGGCGGCCATACACGCACCGCGTTGCTGGGCCGCACGCTCACGCATCCAATCATGCTCGCACCGGTGGCCTACCAGCGCATGGCCCACCCCGACGGCGAACTCGCAACCGCGCATGCTGCCGCCGCGCTGGGCGCGGGCATGGTGCTGAGCATGCAGGCCAGCGTAGCCATGCAGGCCGTGGCCGCCGTGATACTCGCGGCCCCGCACCGCGGTCCGCTGTGGTTCCAGCTGTACATGCAGCACGACCGTGGTTTTGTGCGGGAGCTGATTAGGCGCGCCGAGGATGCCGGGTTCGAGGCACTCGTGCTGACGGTGGATGCGCCGGTGCATGGTGCGCGTGACCGCGAGCGCCAGGTCGGATTTCAGTTGCCGCCGAATGTGTCCGCCGTCAATCTGTCGGACATTCGGCGCACGCCGCCGCCGCCCGCCAACTCCCGGGAACCGGGTCTGTGCAGTGGCCTGATCGACATCGCGCCCAGCTGGCACGACATCGCATGGCTGCAGCAGCAAACCCGCCTGCCGATCCTGCTCAAAGGCGTGCTGCATCCCGATGACGCATTGCTTGCCCGGGACGCCGGGCTGGCCGGACTGATCGTGTCCAACCATGGCGGACGCACGCTGGACACGGTAGTGCCGACAGCCTGGGCCCTGCCGCGTATTGTCGAGGCGCTACAGGGCGCGATGCCGGTGTTGGTCGACGGTGGCATCCGACGCGGCACCGACGTTCTCAAGGCCATTGCCCTGGGCGCCAGCGCGGTGCTGATCGGGCGACCGGCAGCGCACGGTCTTGCCAATGCCGGTGCCGTGGGTGTGGCCCATGTGTTGCGGCTGCTGCGCGACGAACTGGAGATAGCAATGGCGCTGAGCGGATGCGCACACCTGGCAGATGCCGGCAGTACGCTGCTGCGTCCGAATGGAATGCAGCGGGAGCAATCGCAGCTCGCTGTGGCCGCACCACTCAAATGAGATTTATTCTCATTTAAAATAATGGCAACACAACACCACCTGATTCCTGTCTTGCGCCATTCGCCTCCGTCACTGCGCCATATCGGCGCCCTTGCGCCCCGGATGACCCTGGCGCGCAACGCCCTGCGGCCGTTCGCCAACGGCCGGTGCATGATTTGCCTGTCATGAACGGCATTTCGCGCAAACTCACCGTCATCACCGCCGTGCTGGCCCTGCACGTGGCGGCGGTGTGGGCGCTCAACGCCGGCCTGCGCGCACGTGTGGTGGAAGTGCTGGTTCCGGTACAGCTGGTGGCGCAACTGATCGAACAGCCACGACCCGTTGCCGATATTCCAGCCGTGCCCGTGATACCGGCCCCCGCCGCACCACCGCCGTCTGCCAAGCTCACACCCAAACCGGAGAAGGTCGTGCCGCGCAAGGCCATTGCCAAGCCCGTGCCCAAACCGCCATCGAAGCCAGTGCCGGTGGCGGCCGCCGTCGCCATACCCTCCCCCCTGGCGCCAGCTGTCGACGCAACGCCAGCAACGGCCCGCAGCGCGCCCGACAGCGCGCCCAAGGGCGAACCGGTCGCAGCGCCGGCAGCCGTTGCCGCGCCGAAGATGGCGGCCGCGCCTGCTGCCGCGCCACCGGCACCACCGGTGCCAGTCGCCGTCGAGCTGCCGAGCAGCGACGCCCGTTACCTGCAAAACCCCAAGCCGCGTTATCCCCCCATCAGCCACCGGCTGGGAGAACAGGGCACCGTGCAGATCCAGGTGCTGGTCAGCGACAAGGGTGTTGCCAAGGACGCCCGCATCCAGTCATCGAGCGGATTCTTCCGACTCGACAACGCCGCCCTGTCGAGCGTTCTCACCTGGCGTTTCGTACCTGGCAAACGGGCTGGTGTCGCGGAATCGATGTGGTTCACGGTGCCCATCACGTTCGGCATCGAGTAGCGCGGCTGCTCGTTCATTCATTCATTCAGTCACATACGTATTACGGGAGATTTCATGGATTCACAATTCGGACTCGTCAGCCTCTGGGCCCAGGGCGATTGGGTAACCCGCAGCGTAGTCATCCTGCTGCTGGTGATGTCGCTGGCGTCATGGACGGTGATCGCCGTCAAGTCGCTGGAGATCCTGCGCATCAAGCGGCTGTCGGCGCGCGCCGAGTCGTTCTGGCACAGCGCGGACTTCGCCGAGGGTCTGGCCAACCTGGGCTCGGCACGCGACAACCCGTTCCGGATCCTGGCCGAGGAAGGCCGGGACGCCACGGCACACCATCGCAATACCCGGGCCCAACTCCATGATGCACTTGACATTAGCGACTGGGTGACGCGCTGCCTGCGCAATGCCATCGACGACTCGGTGGCGCGCCTGCAATCGGGCCTGGCCGTTCTTGCGTCCGTGGGTTCCACCGCGCCGTTCGTTGGCCTGTTCGGCACGGTGTGGGGTATCTACCATGCGTTGATGGCGATCAGCTCCAGCGGCCAGGCGACCATCGACAAGGTTGCCGGTCCGATCGGCGAAGCGCTGATCATGACCGCGCTGGGACTGGCGGTGGCCATTCCCGCGGTGCTGGGATACAACACCCTGATACGCGGCAACAAATCGGTGATCGTCAAGCTGAACCGCTTCGCGCACGACTTACATGCCTATTTCGTCACCGGCGCGCGGGTGAACATCGACGCAGGCGGAACTGTGGTCCCGATGAAAAAGGCCTGACGATGGCCCACGCCCCAGCACCCACCGGCGCAGACCACCCGCAGCGCAGGCCCTATTGACGGACACAACAGGACAAGACAGGACACGCCATGGCATTTGGAACCCAAGACGATGACACCGACGATGTCATGAACGAGATCAACATGACTCCGTTCGTCGACATCATGCTGGTATTGCTGATCATCTTCATCGTGACCGTTCCGGTCATGAAACACGCGATCAACATCGACCTGCCACGCGCCAGCAACCAGCGACTCGACACCCGGGCCCAGACCATCAGCCTGTCGGTCGATGCCGACGGAACCTATTTCTGGAATAACGAGGCCATCGAAGATGCCCAACTGGCCCTGCGCCTGGCGGCCGCAGCGGCCAGGGAGCCGCAGCCGGAGCTGCATATCCGCGGCGACAAGCGGGTGCGTTATGAACGGGTGGCGCAGGTGATGGCGACGGCGCAGCTCTCCGGTATCCGCAAGATCGGGTTCATCACCGAACCCGAACGGCGCTGACAGCGATCATGCCTGTCCCCCCTGCAATGACATCAGAGCCACACCACAAACCCTCGACCGGCGTTGACAAGGCCGTGGGCGCGGCCAACGTGACGCCCGCCCTGACCCTCCGGCCCCCCACCTGCCTCAACAGCGATGTGTTGTTGCAGGGTCAGGGCACTGTCGCCATCACCCACCATGGCGTGATCTACCGGCTGCACGCCACCCGGCAGGGCAAGTTGATCCTCACCAAGTGAGGCGGCAAGCGCAATGCGCGCTCAAGCCGACAAAGCCGCAATGCCCGCCCGTGCCACTTCGGCATCTTCCGACGACTTGACCCCGCTGACGCCGATGGCGCCCAGGCACTGGCCATCGACCATGATCGGAACGCCCCCCTCCAGGAAGCCCTGCATCATGGGTGCGCTGAGAAAGGCGGTACGCCCGCCGTTCACGATATCTTCATAGACCTTGCTGTCGCGCCGCCCCAGCGCTGCGGTGTTGGCCTTGGCAGGGGCAATGAGGCTGGCGGTCGCGGCCGCGCCATCGAGCCGCTGCAGGTGCAGCAGATGCCCGCCATCGTCGACGATGGCAATACAGACTGCCCACTGGTTCGCGATGGCATGGGCCTGTGCGGCAGCCGCCATGCGCTGGACGTCGGCAAAATCGAGTACGGGTTTGGTTTTCATGGGTAGTAAGGTACTTGGAGGTATTAAAGGGAAACAGAAGCTACAGCCACGCCGCGGTGGCGCCCGTGTGAGCATAACGGCTGCGGACGAGGGCATGGCGCAGCAATCCCACGCTGATAACCGCATGATGATCGGGCCAATTGCGCGAATGGCCGCTCGGCGGTTGAACTATCCTAGAATCCTTCGTATCTACACAGGGTGTAGTAACAAAAGGAGCTAGAACCATGAACGATCGCGTGCAAGCAATGGACAACAGTGCAGCCTACGGGTATGAGGTCTCTGCACAACAACGTAACAAGGTGTTGCGCAACACCTATTGGTTGCTGGCCTTTAGTATGTTGCCGACAGTGTTGGGCGCCTGGATCGGCGTAACGACCGGCATTACAGCATCAATGGGCGGCGGCCTCGGCCTGATGGTCTTCCTCGGAGGTGCCTTCGGATTTATGTACGCCATCGAAAAGACCAAGAACTCGGCAGCCGGCGTGCCCGTGTTGCTGGCTTTCACCTTCTTCATGGGTCTGATGCTGTCGCGCCTGATCGCAATGGTGCTGGGCTTCAAGAACGGCTCGGATCTGATCATGATGGCGTTCGGCGGTACGGCCGGCGTGTTTTTCGTCATGGCCAGCCTGTCCACAGTCATCAAGCGCGACTTGACGGCGATGGGCAAGTGGCTGATGGTCGGCGCAGTCGTGCTGATGGTTGCGGCCATTATCAACGTGTTCGTCGCCTCGTCGGCCGGCATGATGGCCATTTCTGTGCTGGCCATCGGCATCTTCAGCGCCTTCATTCTGTATGACCTCAAGCGGATCATCGATGGCGGAGAGACAAACTACATCACAGCGACGTTGGGTCTGTATCTCAGTATCTACAACATATTCCAGAGCCTGCTGATCCTGCTGGGCATTGGCGGCGGAAGCAACGACTGACCGGCGAAGGCCGAAACCGGAAAAGGCCCCTGCGCGGGGCCTTTTCTGCGCCTGGAAATCCATGCAACACTTCAGAACCGTCCGTAAACTGCCGATAATTACTACAACTGCCTACCTTGACGGGCAACACTCCTCCCGATTACCCATGTACCTCCGCCTGTGGCCAGCCATCGCGATGACCCTGCTGATTGCCGGTTGCGACATGCTGGGCCTCGGTCCAGACCCGCGTATCGCGCAACGCGAATCCGACGCACGCGCGATTGGCGGAGCCTGCAGGTACGCCCTGCGCGGCATTGAGGACTGCTACCGGCTGAACGAGCGCGCACCCAAAACCGCGGTCTTCGAGGGCTGGAAGGAAATGGACCAGTACATGCGCGAAAACAAGATCGAAGGGGCCCGGTCGACGATCGCCGACGCAGCTGATTCAAGCGAGGCCATGCAGACCGACAAACGTGAAGGCGACGGCAAGAACGCCGCCTCGCGCTGACAGCGGCGCGTTCGCGCGCCGCTGGTTGTCTCTACCCGACGCGCTCGAACAGCGCGATGCTCTCCACATGCGCCGTGTGCGGGAACATATTGACGACACCCGCTGACACACACCGATAACCCGCCTGCTGCACCAGCACGGCGGCATCACGTGCCAACGTGGCCGGGTTGCAGCTCACGTACACAATGCGGCTGGGGAAGAACCAACCCGCGTCGGGCACCACCCGTTCGGCAGCGACTTCCGGTGACGCGTCATCAACGGGCGCCGGCGGCTGTTGCCCGGCATGCAATGCGGCCAAGGCCTGCACCAGGGCGAAAGCGCCCTCGCGTGGCGGGTCGAGCAACCATTTGTGTGCTGCTCCGTCGGCGCACAGCAGTTGCCCGGTCATGTCAAACAGGTTTCTGGCGACAAACTCTACCGGCGCCAGCGCCGCCACGCTCCCCCGTGCCTGCGCGTTGCGACGCGCGTTGTCCTGGGCCCGTTGCACCAGCACGGCACTGCCCTCGATGCCCAGCACCGAACCGGCACGGGTTGCCAGCGGCAAAGTGAAATTGCCCAGGCCGCAAAACCAGTCAATCACCCGTTCATCCGGCTGCACGGCCAGTTGGCGCAAGGCAAAGCCGACCAGAACATCATTTACATAGGGATTGACCTGGGTGAAATCGGTTGGCCGAAACGGCATGTGAATGCCGAACTCGGCCAGCCGGTAAGCCAGTTCCGGACCGCCTTCATCTAGCAGCACCACCGAGTCCGGTCCAGCCGACTGCAGCCACCACTGGATCACGCGTTGGCGGTTGTTCTCCCAACCGGTGTGGGTGGCCGCAAACGCACGCAACAGCGCCCTGTCGGCATCGGACAGCGCCACCATATGGCGCAGCACCATCGCGACCACTTGCACCGGCCCGTCGTCGCCGACCGCCAGTTCGATCTGCGGACAGGTCTCCCTGGCCTCCATGGCGCCGATGAGCCCGCGCAGGGGCATCAGCAAGCCGCTGACAAACGGCGGTAACACGCGGCATTGCTGCATGTCGGCTACATAACCGCTCTTGCGCTCATGAAAACCGACTAGCACCGTAGCCTTTTTGCGTACATAACGCACCGACAGACGGCCGCGATAGCGATATCCCCAGGTCGGTCCGTGCATCGGCCGCATGAGATGGTCGGGCTTGACCTTGCCCAGGTGCCACAGGTTGTCTTCCAGCACACGCTGCTTGACCGCAACCTGCGCATCGGCATGCATGTGCTGCATCTTGCAGCCGCCGCAAGCGCCCGGGTGCAGCCCGAAATGCGGGCAACCCGGCGTCACACGTTGTGACGATTCGCGGTGGATCTCGGTGACCGTGGCCTTGTCGAAGCTCGGCTTGCTGCGGTTGACATGGACGCTGACGTTCTCGAAGGGCAATGCACCCTCGACGAACACCACCTTGCCGTCAGCGCGATGGGCAATGCCCTGGGCTTCCATGTCCAGGGATTCGATATCGAGGCGGTCGTCCAGCTGTTGCACCGGCGCGGCAGGCGCTTTTCTTCTGCGTGCCATCGGTCAGGCCCAGGCCTGCAGGTACTCTTGCCAGTGCGGCTCGGTCGGCGCGAGCGCGCCCAGGCTGTCCTTGACCAATTGGATCTCCTGCGCGTATTCCTGGTCGAGCAGGCCACCGCGCATCTTCTGGAACCGGCAATACACCAGGTAGGTATTCATGACATCTGTCTCGCAATAACGCCGGATCTCATCGAGTTTTCCCTCGAGATAGGCAGGGTAGACGGCCGAACCGTCCATGCCCAGCTTGCCGGGGAACCCGCACAGCTTGGCCATGGCATCGAGCGGCGCATTGTTTTTCGGCTGGTACATCGCCAGCAGGTCCATCAGGTCCAGATGGCGCATGTGGTAACGACTGATGTAGTTGTTCCACTTGAACTCGCGGTCGTCCTCGCCCATGTCCCAGTACTTGTCGGCCACCACGCCGTGCTGCAGGCCCCGGTAATGGAGCACCGGCAGATCGAAACCGCCACCGTTCCAGCTCACCAGTTGCGGCGTGTGTTTTTCGAGCGTATTGAAGAAGGTCTGGATCACCTTGCCTTCGGACTGGCCGTCCTTGTCGACAAAGGAATGGATCCGCAAGCCGTCGGCATTGCGAAACACCGCACTGATGACCAGTATGCGCTGCAGATGCAGCGGCATGAAGTCACTCTGGCCCTTTTCCTTGCGTTCATCGACCCAGGCTCCGTAGACCTGTGCGTCGGTCAGCTCCGGGCCCGCGCCACGCAAAGCGCGCAACCCGGCGACATCGGGAATCGACTCGATGTCGAAGACCAGCACCGGCCAGGCCATGGCGACGGCCTGTGGTCAGCGCGGCGGCAGGTACTTCGCCGGATCGACCGGCTTGCCCTGGCGACGCACTTCGAAATGCAGCTTGATCCGGTCTGCGTCACTATTGCCCATTTCTGCGATCTTCTGCCCCTTGCGCACTGTCTGGTCTTCCTTGACCAGCAAGGCCTGGTTATGTGCATAAGCCGTCAGATACGTGTTGTTGTGCTTGAGGATGATGAGGTTGCCGTAACCCCGCAGGCTCGAGCCCACGTATACCACCCGGCCGTCGGCCGCCGCGAGCACCGGGTCGCCGGCAGCCCCGCCGATGTCCAGTCCCTTGTTCTTCACGTCGTCGAACCCGCTCAGCACCGCACCCGACGCGGGCCAGATCATGGCCACTTCTTCCTCTGCCACCGGCGAAGGCGTACTGCCCTGGGCAGGCGGTACCGGCGTGGCAGTGACCGCCGACGGCGTCACTGCCGCCGTGCTGACGCCGGACGATGTCACGTTGCTGGTGCTCTGCGCCGGCAAGGGAGCCACAGTCATCGCTCCGCCAGCAGGCTTGGGAGCGGCAATCACCGTCGCCGGTGGCACGGACCCTGCCACTGGCGGAACCACGCGCAAGACCTGCCCGACTTCGATCAGATTGGGATTGGTCAGGCCGTTCCAGCGGGCGATATCGCGCCAGCCCTGCCCGGCCTCCATGCCGATGCGAATCATCGTGTCACCCGGCTTGACGGTGTAATAACCGGCTTTGCCTGCGTTCTCGAATCCCGGCGGCTGTTGCACCGCCGGCGCCACCACGGCCCCTGACTCCACGCTGGTACTCGGCTGGCCCTCCACGATCGGGGCCCGATTCACGACACGCGTACCACAAGCGGACAACAACGCCGCAGAGCCCAGCACGACCAGCAGTACAACGCCCCGGCCTGTAATTCCCATCATTCGACTTCCCTTCACGCAACACCGGATTTTAAAGGTACAAAGTGAACAGACTCGTACAGTGTCTGTTGCAACCCCTGCCGCGTGCGTTCGATCACGACAATCGCCTGGCCGGACTGCGCGCCCTGCATGCCGGCAACCGGTGCCACCAGTCGCCCGCCAACGGCGAGCTGGTCGGTCCAGGCGATCGGCACGGCGGAACCGCCAGCTGCGGCGATGATGCCGGCGTACGGCGCCCCTTTGGCAAAACCGGCCATGCCATCGCCAAACAGCAGGTGGACATTGGGCAGGCGCATGGTGCGCAGATTCTCCCGGGCCCGGTCATGCAGGCCGCGCAAGCGCTCCAGGCTGTAGACCTCGGTTGCCACCAGGCTCAGCACGGCCGCTTGATAGCCGCATCCGGTGCCGATCTCGAGCACACGCCCAAGCCGGCCGTTGGCGCCGATGCGCAGCAACTCGATCATCCGGGCCACGACGCCGGGCTTGGAGATGGTCTGACCCAGGCCGATCGGCAAACTGGTTTCCTGGTAGGCCTGCGCGTGCAACGCACTGTCGACGAATCGGTGGCGCTCGACCGTGCCCATGGCCGACAACACCGCCGGATCGGTGATGCCCGCACGCGTCAGGCGATTGACCATGTCGCGGCGCACCGCACCATAGTCCTGATCCGGCCGCGGCTGTGCCGGTGCGGTTGTTTTGGCCGGCATGCCGAACATGGCCGCACCATGCGCGTGCATGGTCCGGCCATCCAGCCGGGCGACCGGGCGTGGCGCCACCGCAGCGGCGTTGGCGTTGAGCGGTGTCAGTCGCGCAGGAAACGACGGACGCGGCTTCATGCTGTTTGCGAACCCGAGGCGCGACCCATGGCCGCGGCCGTCTGCGACCAGTAACGCAGGAAGTCGTGGTCCGTCAGATCGGTCTTGAGCGGCGTCATCGAGACGTGTCCCTGCACCGTGGCGTGAAAATCCGTGCCTTCCGCGTCGTCCATAACGGCACCGGCACTGCCGATCCAGTACATTTTCTCGCCGCGTGGGCTCTCCTGCACGATCACCGGTTCGGCCGCGTGGCGCCGTCCCAGCCGGCAGACCTTCATCGGCTTGAGCTGATCGAGCGGCAGATTGGGAACATTGACGTTCAGCAACCAGGGCTTGTTGCCCACCAGTTGCTGCTGCAGCATCTGCGACACCATCTCGCGGGCCTTGGCCGCAGCGGCATCGAGGTGCCCCCACCCTTTTTCGACCTGCGAGAACGCGATCGCCGGAATGCCGAACAGGAATCCCTCCATGGCGGCGCCGACCGTGCCGGAGTAGATGGTGTCGTCGCCCATGTTGGCGCCGTTGTTGATGCCGGACACGACCAGATCCGGCCGATAGCCGAGCAGCCCGGTCAGCGCAATGTGCACACAATCGGCCGGCGTCCCGTTGACAACGCGAAACCCGTTCGCCGCGGTGGTGACCGTCAATGGGCTATGCAGCGTGAGAGCGTTCGATTTGGCGCTGTTATTGATCTCGGGGGCGACCACCGCCACATCAGCGAGATCCTTGAGCGCCTCGTAGAGCGCCACAATGCCGGGAGCCTGGTAGCCGTCGTCGTTGGAAATGAGGATTTTCATGGTTTAGTGCCGTGGTCACCGATTCTAGGTTGCCGGCCGGGTCGCGGGTCACTCCTGAGACCCCTTGCGCACCCCGCAACCATTATCATTTCGCAAAATAACCAGGAGAAACCCGATGCACGCATGGCTTTGTGAGAACCCGACCGGCGTTGACGCCCTGAATTGGACAGAATTGCCCACGCCTACCCCCGGGCCGGGCGAGGTGCTGGTGGAGATCAAGGCGGCAAGCCTCAATTTTCCCGATCTGCTGATCGTGCAGAACAAATACCAGATGAAACCGGAGCTGCCGTTTGTACCCGGATCCGAATATGCCGGCATCGTGCAGGCAGTGGGAGACGGCGTGGGACATCTGCGTGTAGGCCAGCCCATCGCCTGCCTGTCGGGTACCGGCGGGTTCGCCACCCACACCATTGCAAAGGCCGCAATGTGCATGCCATTGCCAGAGGGCTTTCCCTTTGTCGATGCGGCCGCGTTCATCATGATTTATGCGACGTCGCACCATGCGCTGATCGACCGGGCGGCGTTGAAGGCCGGAGAAACCGTCCTGGTGCTGGGCGCCGCGGGCGGCGTTGGCACATCTGCGATTCAAATCGCCAAGGTGGCCGGCGCCCGGGTCATCGCGGCAGCGTCCACCGACGAGAAACTGGCCTTGTGCACCAAACTCGGAGCAGACGCCACCATCAACTACCAGCGCGAGAATCTGCGTGAGGCCATCAAGGCGTTGACCGATGGCAAGGGCCCGGATGTGATCTACGACCCGGTCGGCGGCGACTTCGCCGAGCCGGCGTTTCGCTCCATCGCCTGGCGCGGGCGCTACCTGGTGGTCGGTTTTGCAGCCGGGCCGATACCGTCGCTGCCACTGAACCTGGCGCTGCTCAAGGGCGCCTCGATCGTCGGTGTGTTCTGGGGTGATCTTGCGCGCCGCGAACCCAAGGCCAACGCCGCCATGATGGAAGAACTCGCCCGCTGGTACGGCGCCGGAAAGATCAAGCCGGTGATCGACCGCACCATGCCGATGGCAGAGCTCAAGGCCGCCTACGCCCACATGGGTTCGCGCAGCGTGATGGGCAAACTGGTGATGGTGAACTGACCACACCCCCGGGCGCAACAGGCTCGGGAGTGCGCGCGACCCGGATCGGCTATTTCTTGTTGTCTTTCGGCAACTCGGGCAGGTCCATCAACTGGGTTGGATCCATGGATTCGAAGTCCATTGGTGCTGTCTCCGAGAAGTCTTGGTCCGGCGGACTCTCGGACTCGCCCTCGACCACGACTTCACCTTCAACCACGTCGGACCACAAGGCCCAGACGGAGTCCGAGTTCTTCTCGACCACATCGGGCTGGGGCAACGCGTCGCCGGGAACATACAGTTCCCCTAGGCCGGTCAGCCCAGAAAGAACCCGCTCGGCGGGCTTTGCCTTGTTCGCCATGGCTGATTTTTCCCGTTTCACGTTACCTTTCGTGTCGATGCTTCGCGCTCCGCCCGGCAGCGGGGAAGCGGCGTGCAGCAAGTAAATCCTGTTGATGGCATTAATCTTACACAATTCAGGCGCGTGCGTACAATTCAGGCGCGTGCGTACGACAACCATGTGTACTACGGCCAGGAATATGTCAGCGCCGTCGGCAACACCCCGGACTGCGCCAACCGGGCACGGGTAACCACCGCTCAGGCGGCAGCAGCCGAAAAGGCCAGCAGCGCCGCACGGGCGATCGGTTCGCCACTTTCCTGCACGAAGTGCCCCGCCTGCGCCACTTCCATCGGCGCAGGACAGTTGCGAATCTGGCTGCGCAGCAGCTCCATTGCCGGCGGTCCCAGCACCGGGTCCTGCATGCCGACGGCCATGAAGGTGGCGCCACGCCACTGCTCGCGCCACCAGTCGCGCGCCGCACGCGACAGCGCCGCCCCGTCAGCTTGCGGGTTGTCCGGTACCAGGTTCGGAAAGCGGCGTACTCCGGCCTTGTAGCGCACGTCCGGAAACGGCGCGCCATAGGCCAGTGACTCCTGCGCCGACAGCGCCTCGCCCACCGCCCGCTGCATCAAGGCGGCGACGTCCATGTCGGGTTTGCTGTTGGAAAACGCACGCCAGTCGGTGAAGCCTTTACCCAGCGGCATGTCGCCCGTTCCCAGGGCCGTGTTCATGACGATCAGCCGCTTGAACACGTCGGGCATGGCCATCGGCAGGGTCAGGCCCAGCAGGCCACCCCAGTCCTGCACGACCAGCGTCACGTTGCGCAACCCGAGCGCGCGCACAAACGCCAGCAGCATGTCGCGGTGCCGGGTAAAGGTATAGAACCCGTCCTCGACCGGCTTGTCGGATCGGCCGAAGCCGAGGAAATCGGGCGCGATCACCCGCTGCCCGGCCGCCACGAACACCGGCAGCATCTTGCGGTACAGATAACTCCAGGTCGGTTGGCCATGCAGGCACAACACGGTCTGCTCGGCATCGGCCGGCCCTTCATCGAGGTAATGCACCCGCAGGCCTTCGAAGCCCGGCAGGTTGGAAACATAGTGGGGCGCGAAATCGTACCCGGGCAACGATGCGAATCGTGCATCATCGGTTCGCAATACATCGGGCAATACGGGTTTAATCGTCGTCGTCATGGTTTCTTGTCTCCTGTGCGTTCGCCAATAGGGTCGGGCGCGCAGATCGCGGTGGCCACGCGAACTGTCGCGCACCAAGGATATCCCGGTACCCATGCGCTTGATTGGCGGCGAGAATTGCACAGCACCAACGCAGCTATCTCCAATCACGCCAACGCCAACGCCAACGCCAACATGAATATATCCCGCCCCACCATCCGCGAACCGGCACGCGAGATCGACATCATCCATACCACCGAGGTGCTGGTCGTCGGTTCGGGCCCTGGCGGCCTGGCGGCCGCACTTGCTGCCGCGCGGGCGGGCGCGCAGGTGACACTGGTCGAACGTTTCGGCTGTTTTGGCGGCAATCTGACCGTCGTCGGGGTCGAGGGGTTCGCGTGGTACCGGCATGAACAGACGGTCGAGGCCGACGGCATCGGGCGCGAGTTCGAGGAGCGGGCCAAGGCGATGGGCGCCGCGGTACCAGAGTCACAGTCGTTGTCGTACGAAATCGATTCGGAAGGATTCAAACTGGTGGCCGATGCGCTGGTGCTCGAAGCCAGCATCCACCCGATGCTGCACCGCATGTTCGTCGCACCCATCATGGATGGCGACACCATCACCGGCATCATCGTCGAATCCAAAGCCGGCCGCGAGGCGATTCTGGCGCAGCGCGTCATCGACGCCACCGGTGACGCCGACGTTGCGCTGCGCGCTGGCGCGCTGACCCACACGACGCCCGTCGAGCAGATGCAGGCCGCATCCGTCATGTTCCATCTGGCCGGCGTCGACAAGAAGGCCTTTATGGCCGGCGTGCGTCACGACCCGCAGACCTACAAGGACTGGGGCACTGGCGAATGGGTGATCGAGACCTCCGGCAAGGAAGACGCGATGTTCTCGCCGTTTCTCAAGAAGCCGTTTGCGCAGGCGATTCGCGATGGCCTGATCCCGCCACACCTGAACACCATCGCCGGTACCTGGGGCGCCGTGCACGACACGGGCGAAATGACCTACATGAACCTGGTGCACCTGGCCGGATGTGACGGCACCGACCCGGACAGCCTCACCCGTTTCGAGATCGAGGGGCGCAAACAGGCGATGCTGGCCGTTGAAGCCCTGCGCCGCTATACACCCGGCTGCAACGGCGTGCGGCTGCGCAACTTCGGCATGACGATCGGCATCCGCGATACCCGCAAGATCGACGCCGCCTACAACATGACCGAACACGACGTGCGCGAACAAGCCCGCTTCGACGACTCGGTCGGCATCTATCCGGAGTTCATCGACGGTTACGGCGTGCTGATCCTGCCTACGACCGGACGCTACATGCATGTGCCCTACCGCTGCATGCTCCCCAAACGCGTAAAAAACCTGCTGGTGGCCGGCCGCGCCATTGGCGGCGACCGGATCGCCCATGCCGCAACCCGCAACATGGCCTGCTGCGCCGTGGCCGGACAAGGCGCGGGCATCGCCGCAGCCCACTCGATCCAGCACCGGCAGCCGTTGGATCAGATCGACATCGGCCGCCTGCAGCGCGAACTGGCCCGCCAGGGCGTGCGCTACCTTTGATTACCCCCAGGGGTGAAGCAAAGTGGCAAAGCCACATCTACTTGAGAGCCGCGTCCTGCGGCGTGACCCGCAACAGATCAAGCACCGCGCGCACCGCTGCAGGCACCGAAACCGGTTTGCCGGTGCTGCGATCCACATACACATGGGTAAAACTGCCGGCCGCAGCAATATCGAGGTCGTCATTGCGAAACAGGCCCAGCTCGTACCGCACGCTGGTGTTGCCGACATGCGCTACCCGGATACCGACATGCACGGCATCCGGAAACGCCACCGGCCTGAAGTAGCTGCACGCCGTATCGACGACGAACCCGACCACATCACCATGGTGGATGTCCAGCACCCCACGCTCGATCAGGAACTGGTTCACCGCCGTGTCGAAATAGCTGTAGTAGTGCACGTTGTTGACGTGACCATAGATATCGTTGTCCATCCAGCGCGTTGGAACAATCTGAAAGTGCCGGTAGTCCGACCGTTGCTGCGTACGCTGAGACATGGATGACGCGCTCCTCAAGCGGGGCCAGGGACGACGCGCGCGGCATCCGGTAGACCACCAGTAACCGACGCGGCCCCGGATTGTCGACGCCGTCCAGCCGTGATGGTACCGGTCGCCGGCATGCAGCTGGGTCATATACGTGTCACGGCCGTCCTTGCAGGCCGCGCCCGGACGCCAACGGGCCGGGTGACAGCTGTCGGAATTACTTCCATTCCCGTTGCTGCGAATCGCAATTTGACGACAACACGCTGATTCTGCAGGATTTTTTGGTAGGTGGCGCGAATCATGCTTTATCGACAACATGTACGAAAAGGCACGACTTATGCGAAAGACATCCTTCTATCTGGACCCGGAGTCGACCATCATCTCGATGCTGGCCATTGGCGACAAGCGGCAACTCCGTTCATCCCCCAGAGGCACGCCGATCCTGAAGGTCCTGCTCGGTTGCGCAGCCCTCCTCCTTGTTATCGTGTACTGGCAAGGGGGATCCGCGTGGCAGTAACCCAACCACCACGGCACACCAACAAGGAACCCGAGTCCACCACCACGCCCCGGCTGAACTTCGACATCCCTGATGCACTGCTCGCAGAAGTCGACTTCAAATGGCTGATGGCCGGGCACGGCTGGCAAATCGACACGGCGCGACTCGGTCGCGACCCGGAATACGCCGCACGGGTGCTGCAATGGGCGTTGGACTCAGAGTCGCCAGCACTGCGCGAATGCGCAACGGCGCTGCATGCCCAGATCGAGACCGCGAGGACGCCCGGCAAGGACTAGCGAAAGCTTCTCACGACATTGTTGCCGTCAAAACTAACGCGAGCAGCGCAAAGGCGGTGCAAGGCAGGTTGCGTTCGGCCTGTGGAGGTTGTCACGGTTGCCAGCAGCGCGCGCGACGCGGTGCCGGACGTGCCCGTGCTTTCGTCGCGCGCCGCGATCGGCCCCGTCGATCTGAGGCGGCCCGGCGGCCGATGCGTCGCGGGAGCAGCGGCGGCGGCGCTATGATCAAATCGATGAACCCGGCGGTGAACGGCCGTATCAATACTGAACTACTGCCAGCATGGCCAGCGTCTCAACTGCCTCCGACTATCTGATTTTCGATGCCGGCAACGTCGTCCTGACATCAGGGCGCACTTTTCCGTCGATGAAGGCCGCGTACAAGACCTTCGGCACGCTGAATGCCGACAAGTCGAATGTCATTGTGTATCCGACCTCGTTCTCGGCGCAGCACTACGACTTGGAGTGGCTGTTGCGGCCAGGCGGCGCGCTCGATCCGGCTGCGTATTTCATCGTCATCCCCAACCTGTTCGGTAACGGCCTTTCGTCTTCGCCTTCCAATACGCCTTGGCCTTTGATCGGCGACCGCTACCCCAATGTCACCTACTACGACGCGGTGCGGGTGCAGCAGCGCTTGCTGGCAGAGGTGTTCGGTATTGGCCGCGTCAAACTCGTGTATGGCTGGTCAATGGGCGCGATGCAGGCCTACCACTGGGCGACGGCTTTCCCCGATCTGGTCGAGCGAATCGCGGTGGTATGCGGTTCTGCTCGCTGTGCACCGCACAACGCAGTGTTCCTGGAGGGCGTGCGTGCGGCATTGACAGCGGATCCTGCGTATGCCAACGGCGTCTTCACCGCAATGCCGGTGCGCGGCTACCGAGCCATGGGGCGCGTCTACGCCGGATGGGCGCTGTCACAGGAGTTTTATCGTGAGGAGGTCTGGCGCGAGATCGGTTTTTCATCTCTTGAGGATTTTCTTGTGCGCAGCTGGGAGGCGAGCTACGCGCGCCGGGCGCCCGAAGACCTGCTCGCCCAGTTGTGGACCTGGCAAAACGGCGATATCAGCGCGCATCCGGACTTCAGCGGCGACCTGACCGCGGCGCTCGCGTCAATAAAGGCGCGCGTGCTCCTGATGCCGGGGGACCATGATCTCTATTTCCGGGTCGAAGACAACCGGCGCGAATTGGCACACCTGCAAAGTGCCGAACTCAAGCCCATCCCGTCGATCTGGGGCCATCGCGCCGGCAACCCGTTTCAATGTCCAGCCGACGCCGCATTCATCGAATCGGCGGTCAAGGCTCTGCTGGTGGATTGAATCTTCAACCCGGTGGCTGCGACAGATTGAGAGCGGCGCAGTGAGCACTATCACCGCACCCCCCGGGGTCACCCCTCACCCCCCGGGGTCAGGCCTTGCCTTTTGCACCCCCCGGGGTCAGGCCTTGCCTTTTGCCCCCTCCGCCCGGGCAATCAACCGGCTCACACGCGATACCAACAAGCCCAGCTCTCGAGCAATCGCTTTCATACTGACCGCACCTGCCTTGTGGGCCTGCTGTAGCGCATCTTGTCGTTTATCGATGCTTTCCGGCCACTGGCCGAGTGTGCGCACCCTTTGACGCTGGACCGTAAGCGTTCCGGCAACCCATCTTCCCGTGCCCGTTTGAAACTGCGAACCTCGAGGCTTGGCAATCAACCGAGAAGGCGAGACGAAGATGGATCGAGAACAAATGCAGCGCTGCCTGGATGTGGTGGCGGCGTACCGGGCCTCTGGCCACAAGGGCAAAGTGTGGGCACAGGCCAATGGCGTACCCGAGCGTTCGTTGGCAAGCTGGTGCGCACATTCCCGACGCTGGCAGGCGAGGCTGGATGGCGTGGTCGAGGCACCGAAGTCCAAACCCATCGGCTTCGTGGCCGCGCGCCTGTCGCGCATTCAATTACTGCTGCAGCCGGCCAGGTGATCGCCATCGTCGTGGCACCACGGCGCAGTTCGATTCGGATGGCGGCCTGGTCCTCGTGCGCTGACGCCGGTACCGTCACCGGCACAAACTCCCGCACGCTCAGCG